>Ga0065711_1005194_pt1 | contig 21010 bp, 17 predicted proteins | sample Hoacrofraction12_FD_59098 | JGI IMG/M metagenome (GOLD analysis project Ga0065711, IMG submission 59098) | Hoatzin crop microbial communities from Cojedes, Venezuela - Epithelial fraction 12 v2 (version 2) | ecosystem: Host-associated > Birds > Digestive system > Esophagus > Crop | place...
CGAGGGAGGTTCTCCTTCCCCTCTACACTGCCCTGGTGAGGCCTCATCTGGAGTACTGTGTCCAGTTCTGGGCTCCCCAGTTCAAGAAAGATGAAGAGCTACTGGAGACAGTCCAGCGAGGGGCTGCGAGGATAGTGAGGGGACTGGAGCATCTCTCCTATGACAAAAGGCTGAGGGAGCTGGGCTTGTTCGGCCTGAAGAAAAGGCGCCTGCGAGGGGACCTAATAAATGCTTATAAATATCTGAAGGGTGGGTGTCAGGAGGATGGGGCCAGACTCTTTTGAGTGGTGCCCAGCGACAGGACAAGGGGAAATGGGCACAAACTGAAGCACAGGAAGTTCCGTCTGAACATGAGGAAGAATTTCTTCCCTCTGAGGGTGACGGAGCACTGGAACAGGCTGCCCAAGGAGGTTATGGAGTCTCCTTCTCAGGAGATATTCAAGACCCGCCTGGACAAGATCCTGTGCAGCCTGCTGTAGGTGACCCTCCTTCGGCAGGAGGGTTGGACTAGATGACCCACAGAGGTCCCTTCCAACTCCTAACATTCTGTGATTCTTAGGCTGTTTAGGCTTTGTCTGAATGTGTAATTACATTTGTTCAGTACATTTGAAGTCCAATTGAATTGATAAGAGTGGGAACACAGAGTTCAGTATAAACTAGTATCTCATTAATTCAGTGTTTCCTTATTTTAATTCCAGTTTAAATTTGGCAAGGAGTAACCTGTGATGAAATTGAGAAGCATTTTCATGTTTTGCTGAGCCCTGGGTTATTTAGACTTTAGAATCACAACTTAGCTGATTTAGTGCAACCGTAATAAAATAAACAAGTCCTGCCTTGGTTTGAGGGAACAAAATCTGATCTAGAAAATCCCTCAAGGGTAACTTTGTTGTTTTAGCATGTAATGTCCAAGCAACCATCTCTCATTTGGCTCTTTTTGTTTCAAATTGACACATGATTTAATGAGATGATTGAAGAGCTGTTGAAGTATGAGGAGCCATGAGTTTTCTCCTGGAAATATTTTAAATACCTGCCATATAGACAATGTCCTAGTTAAAGTCCAAAGACATGGAGTTTGCTCTTCAAACATGCCAACAAACTTCAGAGATGCTCAGCAAGTTCTTTGAGACTGGTACAGTGTGACTGAACTCCTGTTTGATCAGCTTGAAGGTGGAATGACAACCGAAATTCAAATAATTTGTACTGGGAAGACTGACAGAGTAAAATAAGGTCTGGGTAATAAATGCTAACAAGAGGAGAAGAGATGAAAAACAGTGTTTTGAGGAGTGAGGTACAGAAAACAGTAAGAAACTGTAGACTTTTAAAAAGTGCACTAAGTGCCACCTCTTAGACTTCTGAAGATTAACTCAAATGTTTTTATTGATACAGCTGACTTGTCTGTACATGGCTTTAAACACCCTAGCATACTGTACGGTCATACCTAATCTGTCTGTTTTGCAGCTTAAATACCCTGTAGTTTTCAGATTTGCAAATACAATTTCCATAACATAACTTTGTAATGATATTTTTGTCACTTTGAAACACTTCTTTGTTTCATTGCGTGTTCTTTGAAGTGCTTTTAAAATAGTTTTGCAGAAGCGGAACACATAGATTAGGAGTATGGCATAATTCTTCACAAAACCAAACTTGTCTTTGCCAGTGATTCTAAAAATATTTTTCATGTGATGATGCAGTCTAAACACTGAAGCAAAAGTTTGGGATATATGGTAGCAAAAATGAATGCTAGCACTTTGCAGATGTTACAGTCTATTAAGAAGAGCTTCACTTTTTTCCAGATCTGCAGAACTAAAACTGTTAGGAGCCCTGAAAATGTGCCTCCAGAATTACCAACAAAATTATTTACTTGTTACCCAATGCTTGCAACTCAACAGAGAAATTAGAAGGATGTCCCTGATGGGAAAACAGGAAACAATGCTCTATCTTTCTTCTTTCAAGAGCAACTACAGGCTAGAGTTTACAGATGAAATTATTTTATTCTATAACATCAACAAATAAAATATTGCTAATGTTTCAGTCAATAGCTTTCTGATTTGCTTGGTTTTTTTTATAAGAAAGACACGCTTGCAAGTGTGATTTTGTCCACTTTTTTCCTGACTTTTTTAAAGAGCAGAGTTGAAAGATGGCAAAACGAATGGCTTTCATGCCTAAAAAAGCAGTTTGCTTTCTGAGACAAAACCCTAGCCACGATCTATCAAATGTGTATTTGGACAGCATGGTCATAGTGCTTTTGCTATTGTTTTAGAGATTACCAGCAGATTAGTAGTGCAAATGCAGTCTCATGAATGTAGCATTTTTTAAGGTGAGGCTTTTTTGAAACTGTAATTGTTCATTCTGGAATTGGCCTGGAACAAACCCGATTATTTGGGTTTAGACAATGTGCCACTTTGAAGATTTTTCTGTTTTTAAGGCCCAATCTGTATTTCTTCCCCCTCGCTTTTCTCTTCTACATGCCAAGTAGAGTTTGTCAGCCACGTAGTATTTAGGGCTGCAGAGTCTGAGTAGAAATACATCTGTGGCTGATGTGACTTTCAGGAGGTACTATCTTATATCTCTCTGAAGGTAGAAAAATAAAGCTGTAGGTGTGCTATAGTGGTCAGAAATTGCACTGCAATTTTAATTATTTCTCTCTGAAGAAAATCTTAGTTTTCTGTTGCCCTTTATGAATTAGCCTCATATGGCTGCCTGTTCTGCTTTTCCCTCTAAATGCCACACAGCTGAATAGTAGAACTGCTGTGATTGTTACTTGCATGCCAACATATAGAACATCTGCATTACCTGCATGCAAACACAGCTCTTAAGCTGTGTTTATCCCTAAAGCATATATTTACATCATACTCATAAATGTGTTTGCACACGGACTTCAAATCTCTGTACTTAAGGGTATTTGTGGTTGTAGAGCTTTGTATTGGTCTGTTACACAAGTAATGCTAAGTGAAAGCCAGAAAAAGCAGGCATGTTCATGTAGACACGCTGTGTAAATAATTATTCCAGCCTTAGCGTACCCTTCTATAGTTTTAAGTTCATATACTAATATGTCAATGTTTTGCTTAATAGAGTATGCTATCCTACTTTGTATTTTCCCATTTGCTAATGAATGGTATTAATAAAATGTGTTTGAAGAAGTATTTTTCTTTTCGTTCTTAGTCCCACTCTCCAAATGCTATAATAACTATGAAATCTAGACTAGCATTCATGATATTGTATGCAGCTGCTCCGACCAGCATCAGGAAGACTATCAGGTAGACCACAGAACCATAATCAATTATATTTTCCAGTATATTAAATGTGAAGAAAGAAACGGCAATTAATATTGAAATACTCTCATAAAAAAAGTTTCCTGCTGACCTAAGTTAAAATATACTGCAGTCTGTCTGCAGGTTTCAAAGGTCAGTAAAGGTATTTAATGGGTATTGTTCCTCCAAGTGCAAAATGCTGTTGCAACAGGTGAATAATGAGTATGTGCTAACTCCATTGAGTTACTGTCTTGCTCTTCGATACTAGTTAATAATATTTCAAATAAAAACTATGTAGTCATTGTGAACAGTAACTGAATTATGCTGGTTTCATGGAGATGTGCCCTAATCTGTCTTGGTTTCTTAGTTTTGAATATTTCATCTTCTGTGAAGACAAGTTCTCTGTCACTTGGCTTTTGCTGGAGAGTGCTGGTGCAGTCCAGGAGCTGTTCTAGCCACTCAGAAATGCACTCGATTTTGTTACTGGAACTACTTATGGATTTCTTTTTAATTGTCATATAAAAAGTCAGCTAGATTTATGATGACTAGTAATAATGATGAATGGTGACTGCAGTAGCAGATTTTGTTCTTTGCTACTGAATTTTCACAGAACTTCTACCAGACAGCAGAACAGACACAGATTCTCAACTCTTGTCTCTTAATACATTGGAAAGATTCATACTGACTTTGAGCATTAGGCAGCAGCCAATTTTTCTGTTTTTAAGCCATCTCAGATGGGGAGACTTACCTTATCAGGGCTGATTTAAACACAGATTTTATGCAATGCTGTTCTTTACAAGAGAAATGTGATTTTTTTAGAACTTACCATATGTGCTCCATAGAATGAAAAGTCTTACAAATAAAAAAAAAAAATTTACTTGGTCATTAATGAAGTAAAATAACCACAAAGAACTGAGAGGTGTGATGGAAAAATTCTTAGCCTTGGCTTGCAGATAAACAGAAGTTTGACACAAGTATATCATCACTGGAATACAGAGTGGTTTTGATAGCTCTCAAAATATTTGTTCCCAGTTTGATCTTTGCCACCTCTCTTCTCCACTCAACAAAACTTGCTAGGATGATTGCCTGTTGGCTCAGCAAAACAGCACATGTTATTGCAGCCCTGGTTACAACTTGAAACAGTTCAGCGAAACAAAACCAGCTTATGCCAGTGGGTGCTGATTCAGAGTACACAAATATACTGTTTCTGCCAGTACATATGGTAGTGGCTTCTGCAGAAAAGGTGGGGAAAATGTGATTGCTTTCATTTTTGTTGCAGTCTGCGTGTATACAAGCTGAGCTTTGCTCTGTCACTTGCTGTTTTTTTCAGGAAGGTTTCATTCACGAGATTGGGTGCCTTCCCAAACTGAAAGATGGTCTTTTAATAGAAGGAATATCTACAAAGTAGTCTCCTTGTGACTAAGTGTTTTGTAACCCATCACCCAAGTTCCAGCAAAGCCTGCAAGTGTAACAGACTTTGTTTTCAGAACTGTAATGTGAAACTTTGACAAGGTACTATTCAGCATGGCTAACAGCTGTGTAAATCTGAAAGAAAGGATACTTGAGAGACAGAATGAAAAATATTTATGCTGACAATGTTTTCTGGACCAATAAAATGCTCAGGAAGAAGTTGACTTAGGAGAAAAAAAAGGGGGTGATTTGTGACTTGTCATGTAATGGAGCCTGAAATCTCTATAACAGTTAAAGTATTACAGTTTCTAAATTTTGTGTTTTTCTGTGTGGATAAATGTCTGCTATATAATCTTTCCCTGTTTTTATATAAGTGAATTTCAGTCTTCTGAACCCTTCATAACTATTCAGATAATACTGGGAAGGCTTTCTCTTCAAGCTGACTTCTGAAGGCAGAGGAGGAGCAGGAAGGTTCCTCTATTTTTGACTGAAAAATTTGTCAGTATGTGTTACTTTAACCTGTCACTGTGCATAACTGGGACTATTATATTTACTTTTTTTAAACGCTGGTAAGCCACCTAAAGGGAAGACATGTCAATATAAGGTGAAATACTGCTTCTGGGATGTTCTAACACAAAAAGCTCGGTTTCCAACTTAGAAGCTTTGTATGTCTGAAACCACCTCTCAGATTTGATGTATCACCTTAACACTTCAACTGATCTTTCAAATCCCACCTTATAAACTGTAGGTCCGCTTTTTTACTGCCAAGAAAAAGAAACTGAATTCTGTAGCTGCAAGAGAACAGTGTTGCAGAAGAGTCTGGAAAAGAGATTATTCTTGCTCCATTTTTGTCATCCTTTTCCCTTTCCATTGATTGCATGAAATAAACTGGGTAGTGACAGCCAGCTGCAGTAGGTGAGCAAGGACTTGGAATCTTCCTCATGCTTGAAGTCCCTGCATGTGTTTGGTGCGAGCAGAGCAGGAGGAGAACAGCAAGGTAGTAAGAGAAACTTCTGCTGCATTCATTTACTTGGGGATTAACCGAGCTTGCTTCTTCTCAGAAGGCTGATGTAGTGATCATACTATTGAGAATGTAGCAGCGATTATACTCCTGGATGTGTCATGTGGGCCTTGTTATGTTTTCAGAATGATAGAGGGTTGTCCTGGGTTCAGCTGGGGTAGGGTTCATTTTCCACAAGAAGGCTGGGCTGACCCAAACCAGCCAGTCAAATGGGATATTCTATGCGATCTGATGTCATACTCTGTATTTAAGTGGAGGAGATGGCTGAAGGAGGGGGATTTGCTACTCGGGAGCAAGCTGAGCAGCGTGTGGTGAGAACATTGCATGCTATATATTTTTTTTTATCAGTAGTATTTGATTAGATTGTTATTTTCTTCTCCTTTTGCCATTCTGTTAAACTGTTTTTATCCCAACCCACAAGTCTTGCCTTCTGATTCACCTCCCCGTCACACTGGGAAGGGGGAAGTAGTGAGAGAGCAACTGCGTGGTTCTTTGTTGCCAGCTGGGGCTAAACCATGACAAGGGTGCTAAGTGCCCATCTGGTGCTTTGCTTAAAAGAATCATTTTGGTATTCAAGGCCTGCACAGTTGATTGCAAGACACACTTTCTGTAAAGTATAGTTTAAATTGCATCTGGTACAGTGCAGTGAGCAGCTACCAGCCAATTCTGAAAAGAGCATATGTCCCAGCAAATGATGATCCATCTGGTTGTCTGGGTTTTCTTTTGATCAGCAAGATTTATAGAGCCTTAGCAAATGTTTCTGAAGACGTCAACCCTTTGTGTATGAACTGCAGCATTCTACCACTCTAAAGAAACTGTCATTGTCCTGTGATGTCATTTGAGATGGTAGTGTATATGACATGAGTTGTTGTACATATCAGTGCAGTATTTGGAAGCATCTGAGTTGGTGCTGCAGGAGACGCGTGGTTTCTCAAGCTCAGCCTACCTTTGTGCTCGTGTTACATGGGCATGAATTCTGTAATGACATTGTCACACAGCCACATAGTAGAAGGAAGAGGTGGTTTCTGTTCCAAGTTCTCTCTTGCTTTTTGTCACTGGCTGGAGTTGGCAGGCTAGTGCCTCTTTCTTCAGAGAGCTCATCTTCAATATTACGGGCATTTCATGTAACTGAAAGCTGCTGCATTAAACTGAAAACTTGAAGAAAAAGATTGTGTATTGGAGCTAGTAATACTCACTGTCATATTAAAGAGGTCTGAGTCCTATAGGGTAAACCTGGATACTCTTTTAACTTTATACAGTAGTTAACCTTCTTGAGGTTCTCCACTATATTCTGGAATGCTGTGCTGTGTCACCCCTCCTCTCAATAATACACATTTCAATTTTATTAGCATTAGTTCCAGTTGATATATTTAGTTTAAATGACATTTATTATAATAAATTGTTATTAGTGTTAGGTTATGAATGCATAAATGGCAGTTCTTCTGCCTTCTACATGTTTAACTTTCTCAATGTGGAATCCTATCTATTTTCCATTCCTAGAACAAGCTTTGGCTGCAGTGTCTGTGTAGCCATTGTGGGCACTTAGAGGGTCCACCTGGTGTTGAAGTTCCCAGTGGTTCTGCTTTAGCAATCTGTAAGGACTGAAAAGAAAATAAAGGTTTAAAATTTGCTATCACTAAACTGTAGGTTAAATACAGGCAGGAACAATTTGCTTGCAAAATTCATGTTGAGATATGCACAGAGATGTCCTGTTGTATGTGTGCAGTACTGTAATGGTGCTGCCACAGAGCTATTGTCACAGATTATTTGCTCATACGTTTTGCTTGTGCATTTAAAGCATTATTTTTTGTTAAGTAAAGATTTTTCTCTTTGTTTCAGTGTGCAAGGATCCACCCTACAAAGTTGAGGAATCTGGGTATGCTGGTTTCATTTTACCAATTGAGGTTTATTTCAAAAACAAGGTATGGAATCACATACTTTTTAGTTTTGTTCGGTGTGGTTTTTTTTGTTTAAAAAAAAAAGATGTGGAAGTCAAGGGTTTTTAAAGATTTACAAGTTAATTAATGAACTCAGCGAAAATTTAAATTAGGTTTAAAGCTATCTTTGTCAAGGGTGTTCCTCAGTTCAAAGCTACTGTAACTTTTAGAAATGCATAATTGTGTTTAGTAGGTAACTCTATGAATTAAGGAATACCTGAGAAAATAAAGAAGTTTAATGTAATTATTCAGAGGAATTACTAGCCGCACTCAGAAGTGGACAGTCTTTAAATAATGCTTAAGGAAGTTCAAGAGCCACTTACGCTTTAAGAAAGGAAAACAGTCTTGATTATGTTGATTGCGTGATGAACTCATTGTTCTATTTCTGTATTACCCATCTTTCTAATTTGTTCATATTTTGATCTTTCAAAACAGTCTTTTTTATTTTTTTAATCTTGCATCCTCAGTCTGAAAAACATTCTTTTAGACTGCATATGAACATTAATTCTACTCAGCTCAATATTACCAGGGGGCACAGTTTAAAATCAAACCCAATGAGTTCTACAAAGCTGGTGTTATTGTGGTATCTCAAATTCTGAGTCTAAGTAAATGCTGTACTTAGTGTGGATCTCTTAGATAGCAAGTACAATTATTTCCTTTAATGTACGTAGCAGAGTCTGTATTACTAAGAACTTGTTCACATAAAGAGTTGGATTTGTGTGGAATTAAGTGCAAAAAGCTTGCATAACTTAATGTACAGTACCTTAACTGCAGTATTTTAGGTTCCTTTTGTATGTTGTGTGCCTTGGTGGAGCTGTTATTATATTCACATGTGCTTGTAAGATACCTGTGTGTTTATTTTATTATTTTAATCATGTCAGTGTTACATCTGTAATGTATTGAATGCCTGGTGAAAAACTAAAACCAAAAGAACATAGAAATGCATAGTAAAAGAATTTTGCTGGAACCCTGGTCACTGAAAATTTGTCTGAGAGTACAAATTTTAGCTCTGTATGCCTTCAAGTAGATATTGCAGTATTCTTTTGTCTCTCACAGAAAGCTCTGTCAAGGTGTGAGGTGTGGATAATTCTGCTCAGGCACTGTCTGAGTTGTAGGATTTGAACAGGTAATTCTGAAATGTTCCCTGTATCAATCTGTGAAGAGCAGGGCTTAGTCTACCCTGTTTGCTGTTAGAAAAGGAAACAGAACTGCCTCAGTGAGTTGACTGGCTTTTTTGGTATGCTTTTTAGCTGTGTCTCATTTAGGGAAGCAGTTTTGATTCATTCAAGAAATCTAATGAAAAGCATCCCATTCTCTTTAACTTGTCTGTTAAGAGCTCATCCCAAAACTGGGCAGACAGCATCAGAAGACAGTGAGTCAATCATTGAAGCATTTCTGCAAAAAGCTTCCTGCCCAACATTTCTTTTTTTGTTTTCCACTCAGACTTTTGGCTGCCTTTGCTGACTGTGGAGACCTGCAAGTCTCAGGAGTTCTCCAGCAGGAGTTGTGGCTTAGACTGAGATCGAGAGGGCAGCAGTGGTTTACAACTCACCTCACCCTCAAGCAGCATGTGGAATTAGGAAGCTTGCAAACATCCCTCACCCCTATTTTGGTGTCATGGAATACAACAAGCAGAAGTTGAACTGTGAGTCAGCTAGCTCTTCACACAGCTGCAGCAGCGTGTCCTTCCCTGGGGTTGGTACAATACAGAGGAAAAGTGGCATAAAAATTGAGTTGGCATTGCTGAGGCATATTACTGCTTACTTCTGGCTCAGCTACTCTTCCTCCCCTAAGCCACCTCACAGGTATTCCAGTACAGAAAAAGAGGAGATAGACAGAAGGAGGAAGAGGAGACAGACCATCATCACTTATTCAAGGTAGACAAATTTTCATTTTCTTGTTCAGTAAGTACCCTAATGAACAGAGAAGTCAGGAGTATAGGAAGCCACCTGGACCATAGAGAATGAAGGGTGTTCCCAGGTCTAAGCAGAAATTGGTAGAAAATCCAATTGACATTTCATCCTGACAGGAAATACTCCAAGTTTCAAAGAATTAGGCAAAGGACGAACAAACCCCCCTCCCAGATTCATGATTAGCAGGCTGTAGTTGTTAGCCATTGAGACTGAGTCCTTGAAAAAATGCTTTTAGATCAAAACACTCCTGCTCTGGAATATGCAGTCCATTTAGGGTAAGGCTCATAAACTGCAGTATATTCTGCCTTGACTGTCACACTGTTTTGAAATAATGGCAGTGGTATTGGCGGTCCTTTCTATAGCAAAAGTCTGCTTTGAAATCATTGGTTATGTTCATCCAACTTTCCACAGAATTCTTTGAAGACTCCCGTTTATAAGTTCTTGTAAATTTGTTTTTATGGCAAAGCTGCTGGTACCAACTCTTTGCTTGTAGCGACATCACAGTTTTCTAAGCAGACCAGGGAGTCTTCCACTTATTTTTCTGCAAGAAATCATGTGTTCATCTGCGTAACAATAAGAAGTCTCTTCACCAAGGTTGCTTTTGAAAATGGTCCATCAAGAAAACAGTTCATCTAAGGGAGCTACTGTATTCTGTCTTCAGAAACAGACTACTGCAGGCCTTTTCTTTCAGGTCCTCTTCTGTTGTAGGTACTCCAAGTCTAAAGATGGGACGTTTGAGGGTGTCCTTTGTCTGTGCTTGAAACCTCTGATTTAACGTTTACAGTAACTGAGATTTCTATGCTTTCTGTTCTCCACATCCTTGGAATCCTGAATCAAAACTACACGGTTACTAATGCGAATTTTGTAAACATCTGTCACTGAACAGAGCACACATTTTGATTACATGCAGTGTTAGGTATGTGCTAAGATTTTGCTGTATTTCTTTCTCCTCTTCCCTTATGGTTCGCTCTTTAGTAAAGCTTTTCCTGAATTTGACCTTTTACTTGTATTCTGCCCTAAGACTGACATTGTTTTGATGGCCTCTGTTGCACATCAGGGCCTTTGGAAGAAGGACTACTTAATATTGCCTTAAGAGAGCACTTAATTTATATACACCTTCTAGAAGGGACTGTGTAAATGTGTAATACAGAACATAGTATCTTTTCTCTGGTATTACGAACTGAAGTCTATTCAATGCCACTAGTGTCTGTTTTCAGCTGAGGCTTTCTCAGGACAGTAGAGCACTGGTGATTTCTTCCAAGATCAATTTGTCTGTCTTGTTCTTTCTCCATATTGCTACAGGGAACATTCAGTTTCATTTTTTTCACTGCAGTGGCAGAGATTTTTAATCACTTGGAAGCTGTGGTGGAACACTTGAAATCTAGCTGGCCACACTTGTGGAGTGAAGTTTCATTAATAAATGAGCAGACCCTGTACATAGGAGATCAGATATAGTTGGCTGCAGCAGTTTTTTTCTTACCCCTTTCTACAACTTGTGAAGAAAATAATAGTGTTTGGCTTTGGTGGAGGAATTTACATTCAAAAGTTACTGCAGTGTCTTCAGTACTCTCTAGGGCTCAGAAGTGGTGAATGAGTTACCTTGTGTCAGCTGAATCATGATACTTGCCTATGCATATGTGTGTAGCCTGTGCCAAACATGGCATAACACTTGCAATTAAGCCTTGTCAGGACAGCTTGAAGGTCATGGAGTTCAAGCTTTACTGTGTGTTATCATGGGCTGATAGGAACTTCTCTGATTTACTGTAGCTCAGCTGACACTTGGTAAATTCCATCATGTGTCCGAGAACACAAAGAATGGTTAAAAATAATATAATTTTCATTTTAATTGAAAATCTTTATGTAGCCCTTGTTTTCAACTTAGTTAGTTTTGGTGCTAGATGTTTCTATCTGGTTATTTTCAACCCTCAGGAAGAACCTAAGAAAGTTCGGTTTGACTATGACTTATTCCTGCACCTTGAAGGCCACCCACCTGTAAATCACCTCCGCTGTGAAAAGCTCACATTCAACAACCCGACAGAGGAATTCAGAAGAAAGCTGCTAAAGGCAGGAGGGGTGAGTCCTGCACCCGTGTCAAAAGCCATCACAATGAAGATGTTGCTGCTTATTGCTGGTGCATGATTAGTGTAACCAAGATTGACCTGAGAGTGAAACAAAGTGATGTGGTTTTGTGATTAACTTCATATAGAAGCTCAGTGCTTGTTTTCTCTAAGTGGAATGGATGAGCAAGTGAGCATGTGCTTACCTTAAATGCATGATTAGGTACCTGTCTTCACAACCGAGTGATTCATGTTTACTTCTGCAAAAGCAGAACTTAGACCTTATACATGAAGCATTGCTTGCTTGACTTTCAGAGATGAAATACAGGAGGGCTACTGTGATGGGAGGAAATAGAACATCTCTCATTTAAAGAGAAGTGATTCTGTATTAATGAGAATAAATTCAGTTCAGATAGAACAAGATAGGAACTGTAAGTATAAATAAACCTACTTAAATTTATGTATGTTACACAGTCTGAACCAGAAAATTTACCATGACTTCTTTACTTGTTGGTAGAGTTAATTGATACAACAAAGCCCAAAGAATGTTTGCCCATTTGGAAGGAGGAGAGGGCCAAACCTTTAGGTTTATACTTTGTCCATTGGTGGAAACTGTTCTGCTGTGTTTCACACAATAGCAAAATCATTCCTGCTGGCAGGGACCACCAGAGGCTCAGCTATGGGGTCAGACCGGGCTGCTCAGGACTTCACTTCTCCTTGCAGAGGTGTGAAACCTCCCCCGGCCAAAGGTGGCCCAGCCTCCCTTCCTTTCATAGCGAAAAGGTGTCTCCTAATCTCCAGCCTGAGCCTCTTGTGTGTCAGCTTGTGCTGCTGCCTCTTGCCCTCCTGTCACGCACTGCTGTGAAGAGCCTGACTGCGTCTCCTCAGTCCCCTTCTGTCAGTGCCTGGGATGCTGCTGAGTGCCCCAAAACCGTCCCTCCTCCCAGCTGCACCAGCACTGGTCCTGCAGTCTCTGCTTGCAGGACAAGGGCTCCAGTCCCGCTGTCTCAGTGGCCTCCCGTTACCTCCCACTGTTTTGTTGGTAGTGTTTCTCTTCTGGGGACCCAGACTGGAGGCAATACCGAGGTGAGGTCTGACAAGCACCAAGCAGAGGGTGAAGTTCCTGCCCTCTGCTGACTCTCAGGGCTGTGACCTGCTCACAGGACTCTAGGCGCTGCTGGCCCTTGTCACTGCTCAGGCAAACAGGTGGCCCTGCCTCAGCTCACTGCCCACCAGTGCTCAGGGCCAACCCCCTAGGGCTGTTTCCCAGCCCTAGCCTCACAGCTGCAAGGCTCTGCCTTGCTGGGATAGAGCTTGGCATTTGGGATTTGTCCTGATTGTACTTCATGAGGCTGCTGTTAATGCATTCCTCCAGACTGTCTGGGTCTCTTCTGGTGGCAGCCCTGCTCTTGAATGTCAGCTGCTTCCCTTTCCCAGTTGGTTGTCATCTGTAAACCTCATGAATAAGAGTGTGTTCTGTCTCCTCCAGGTCATTGACAGATATGTTAAGCAAGCCTTCATATTGTGGGTTTACTAATATAAATGCTTATCTTTATACTTTTGAACAGTTGTAACAAAAATGAGTAGCCCTGTTGGACACAATTAGACAATAGTAGGTTCTGGGCTGGAGATAAGAGGGGAGCTAGCGTGGGAATATTCAGTCAGCTGAAGAGGATCTTTGAAAACAAAGCAAAAATAAATAGTGGATATAGTCTGAAAGACCTTCTTGTCATGCTGGAGAAGAGAACTGTTACAACTATAGTTCTATTGAAATGGAAGCACGAGCTGTGTTTTGTGTTTGCATTTATTAGGTGCAAGGGGGTATCCATGTCTGGACAATATATTGCCTCTTTAGTATGTCTGCAAATCAAACCTCAGGATTGTATCCTGGAAAACTTCATGAGCCACTGCTTAAATGTTGATCATATCAGTTCAGTTGTCAAGGGACAATTTTTACCCTCAAGTCTAACAAATCTAAATCATGCCAGCAGGGACTTTATGGCGGGGTAGTGGGTGGTTAAAAAGGTAAAAATAGGACATCTCCCTGTTATTGCTCATTTTCTGAGCCTTCTAGTTTTAGGTTTGAGTTAACATAAGCAAAAATGTCGCCTGATTGTAAACAATGAAACATGGGGTATTTTGGTGAAGTTCTGTCCCTGAATGTATCAGTGTGGTCATTCTTAAAATGCTCTATGTCATTGGCTTTTGTCTTTTGGAGGCTACAAATGGCTTGGGTTTTTAGTTCTCCACCATTTTCCCAGTTTCCTTCCAAGAAATGGGTCCCTTTATTTGAAGCTTTTGGTATTTTGTGGTTCCCTCTGTAGGCTTTCTGACCTAAGAGTTTGTCTGATCAGCTTGGTAGAGAAGATGTAATAACATTCTGTCTATATTGTTACTAGAAGTCTGCATGAAGGCCTTACCTCTCCCTGCACTGAAAGGCCCGTTCATGAAATGCTGTACACAGGCTTTTCTTTGACTGTTAAGGAAGCCCTGGAAAGCTGCTTCTTGCTTCCAAGTGTAAGTAGAATAGGCAACAGAGTCATCATTAGTAGGAGATCACCAACTTACTGATTTATCTTCCAACCTGAGAATTGCTTTTTCAGCCCTTACAAGAAGGATTTCATTTGGTTGCAGAGATTTTATTGCTGTAGTCAGGAAGGTAAATAGGAACCTTTTGGTTCAATCTTACAAAGGCCATATCTTCCAAGTCTTCCACTTTCAGAAACATATATTCTACACTTAGCTTCTCCCCGCGCCCTGAAAAGATTTAATTACACTCAAGTCCATCTCTACTGTTTACGTACTTTCAGTTGACCCTTGTGCTCATAAATGTAAAAAGAAATGTTTACAGAGAAAATATTTTCAAGAATATGCTGGGCAAATTCAATCAAACCATTCAGTGTAATTGCTTATGTTCCATCTCTTTGCATATATAATCTAAATGACATTTCTTTTATAGAAGTTTGCTATGGAAATGATGCCACTGAGTATTTTTTGCACTATTTAGTCAGTGTCATACCTAATGATGTGAAGCTAACACGTATACAGATACGACTTATGAAGTTAGCGGCGTACACCACAATTCAACTTGTTGCTTGAAATCCCTGAAGACACCCTGTGTACAAATGATGACGTAGTTAATCCATTGCTTACCAAGCAAATCCTCAAGTTACTGATAGTGAGAGAACTGTATACACGCAGTCTCCTACAGAGCTCATCCTCTAGACACAGCATGAAATTGTGCGTGAGTGGGTACAGTAGGATTGAGGTTTTCATCAAGTAAACACATAAGCATTGATCGTTACGTGGTTATTCCTTCCTGGATTTGCCAGTTACCTTTTCTGGTTTGTTTCAGCCTCTAAACATGAAAGAGCATGAGGGAAAAGAGGATGACAACCATGATTCCTGCATATAGATATGGGATGAGGGATGATACTGACTAGGAAGCTATAGTAATTAAAAAATAATCTTCAAATTTGAAGTAGATTTTGAATGTTGAATCCCACTAAATTCATTTATAAATAGGATTTTACTCCATTGGTGTATTTTGTGTTATCAGCAGTGCTGGTTCTATTGCTTTTTTGGCTTGCATGTTTTTCAGTTTCACGAAAAAATTTAGTTACACCTAATCTGCTTGTTCAGCCAGTAGAAATGAATTAATTTTGAAGATGCTGAATGACAGCAGAGTAACAGTTAAAATGAATTTTGCCTCTAAGAACATAGGCTTGCTCAGGCATCTCTTGTTTGAATATGATATTATGAATAACTCAATTTTGATTCTTGTGGGGAAAAAGTAGTGAAAATGTTTTTGGTCCATGTTAAGACAGCAATTTAATACAGCCCTCTCTCTCATAATAGCAAATACAGAAATAAAAATGTTTGTACTCTGTAATACTCCCACTTTTTTGGAAGGAGACTCAAAATTAGTTGTTTAATCCAGGAGTACATAGACAACAGCTAATAGTTGAATTTTCTTTCATAAAAGGAAAAGCTTTATAGATGCCTCTCTGAGCAGTTACCACTATGGATGAAAGCAATAGAATTCATAATATTATTACAAATGTACACGGCTATTAATGATACAGTTTGAGGTTTCAGATTTATAGGATGCAAGGAATAGGTCACTTTTAGAGTAGTAATGATTCTTTCTAGCAACGAAGGTTTCCTCTTTGTCTTCTTTCTGTAAAACTAATTTGGAAATAAAAGCTCTGCTTCTGTAGCAAGGCAACTCTTTGCTTGAAGACAGTTGATCTATTAACGAGTGAAGAGAGAGAAAGAATCACTCTGAGAGGGGTGCAATTTTTAGAAAACAGTATCAAGGTAAAAATTCAGTTTTTGCCAAAAAAATACTGCATTCTGTCTGAGTGTTTTTCAAATCCTTTGCTGTTCAGCACTTGAGAAATGTCTTTTCAGTCACTTGAGATGCCTGTGTAGTGCCTGTTGTAAAACCTACATTCCTAATCCATGTAATGAAGATGAAATCATGGGGATTTTTCTTTTATCTATCCTCCCTCTTTTGTTGCAATTCCTCTGTGTCATTTGAAATAGTTGGCTTCTACCCAGAGCCAACCTTAGGTATAATGCTGCTCTAGGGAAGGGATTATCTTTAATCTTGTGCTTTTCATAATTAAGTAATTGAATTTTCTTAAACTCTGTATTACTTTACTTTCAAGCAAATAACTTAAAAGAATTCTAAAATGTTTTCTATTTCCTTGTGAGTTTTTTGGTTTAAATAGGAATAATAGTTGTTCATGACAACTGGATTTTTGTTGTTTCTCTTAGTGCTTTCAGTGATGAATGAACTTGTTCTTCACTGTAAAATGGTGCAGGGGGTGGCATCCCAGGACCACACAAAGAAGTCCGTTTGTCTGTTACTGATGCACGATGAATATAATTCATCTGCTGGGCTGCAGAAATCTTGTAGTAATTATTCATTTTTCCTGGAATTCTAAGAGTTGTCTCATAGCTCCTACTGAAAGTACTGTTTTGAATTTTTCTCCTACACATTGTGGGGAAGCTCAGCAACCTGTTATGAGGCTGCTGTTTGAAAGCGTTCGTAGATTGCCAGCTCAGTAAATCAAACTACAGCAGGTAGATTGGTGTGGATCTGTCTGAGGCAAGATTATTGCAGCTTTGTTGATGGCCTCCTTTCATTCAAGAAAATGAAAAAGCAGGAGATAGTCAATAGGTTTTTTTGGTAGTTGGTTCATTGCTCTGCAGGAGCTCTAATGTGCCTTAATAAGGATATTGTGTTGATTTGGAGCAACTGTTGACAGCTCGTGTAGTTTCTAACTCTGTGTGTGTGGGGGGGTGTGGTAGGTCTGACTCCTACACATCAGCAGTGGCACAATGTGCATTTATGGAAATTGGCAATAAGAGAAGATCAGCTTTATTGGGACATTTTGAGGCTGTTCCTTGTGCTTTCTGTACTGAAATCTGAAAAACAAAATTTTGTGTTTTAAAAGTGGGTGGTTCTTGTTGGGTACCTGGATACTCCAAGTGCCAAACATGTTGGTAGATAAGTGTTGTCTTCAAAGGGTCAATTTCGTGTAAGGAGACTTCCGAATCAGTTTTTAGTAGCTTTATGTAAGATATTACAAGTTTATAATTTTTCCTAAGTTGCTGGAAAAGAGATAGTAGAAAAGGATTCTTATATGAAAATAATTGGTGGTGCACAGTTGTTATTCCCTGATCCATTCCTTGGTTCAGCAGCGCGTAGAACTACGTTGTATTTGAACTAGAGACAAGCTACTACTACCAGCAGATCAGTTTGAATGCTTGCATGCATTGTAATGCTGTATTGGCACATATGACAAAAGAAGAAAAACCTTTCTCTAGGGGTAGACTGACGAGAAAGGTGTTGGGGGCACGGAGGAAGCTGTCTTTCACATCTGTCCATAACGGCAATGAAATTAAAAGATAGCTTATGTACACTTGTTCTTTTGCTTTGTGGTAGGAGTTGTTTACCATAGTAGATAATACCAGCATAATACTACTGTGCTATCTATATGCTCCAATATGATTTAGTCTTGCGTTGTTTTCATATTTTTTCTTTTTTACGTTATTAGGATGAGAACTTGCTAAACCCTCTTTTGATATTATCATCTCTTCCCTATGTTGAGCTAAAACTTGTATGGAATGGCTTATTAGTCGTGGTGTAGGAAACCTCCCAGTTACAGTGTAAACCATAAGAAAGCAAAATTAAGGCAGGTGATTTTCTTTTGTCCAGGTTTAGTGTTGTGTGTTAAGTATCTGCCCACACTGATGCTCCAGTTTTCCTTTCACAGAGAAAGTGAGGTGGAGTGTGGCTCCTTCCATCTATGATGTGCATTATTAAAATAAATATTCTTCCAAAACAGTCCATTAGGTGCAGTCTTTGGCATCACTGGAACAGATGGGCTTTGGAGCAGAACAGGGAAAAACGTTTTTGGGTATCTGCATTTTCTTCTGTATTTGTCCAGTCACATCAAGCAGTTATTCCATTAATCAGTACTGCTATCAGTCTTTCTTTTTCTCTTGACTGGCGTCCTGTGGCATGTCAACATCGTCTGTCCATCTTCACTGGATTGCAGGCTGGCTTTCTTGGGAGTTCACCTCACCTGCTAACCAAGTTTCTGTATGCCTTATGGAACAGCTCATCTAACCTTTTTTCTTCTCTTCCTGCAACATCTTCTAACCCAAGTTGTATTTGTGTGGTGGAGCTTCTCCTGGACAGCAGAGGGTATCTCTGAAAAATAGCTATCTGTATGTCATCTGTGAACTTGCTGAGACTTCATTTGATGCCACTGAATTCTTAATGAAGACATTAAACAATTTTGGACTAAGTATTGGTCCTGGAGGGACACCGGCAATAATGGGCCTCTAGCTGGACCTCAACACAGCTGAAGAGAACTGTTTTGAGTCCGGCAATCCAGATATTCCTTCACCCATCTCAGTATCTGTTTATCCAGTCCATATCTCATAGGTCTAGTTGTAAATTGGAAAGGAATGTTCTTAATAAACCTGTGCTGACTGTTCTCAGTCACGTTCTTGTCCCTCCAGTGGCTGAAAGTGGAGAAAATCCTCCTGGAAACTATAGTCCTAAGTGTACCTCTGCATGAAGTGCACTCTAACTCAGTGCTCCTCTCTTGTGGACACTCACTCACCACCATAGACTGTGTGAGGATGCTTGGGTACCTTGGAGGCCTGAGGAAACAAGATCTTACTAGTGAAAACAGAGACTAAAAGGAACATTGAGTACCTAAGCCAAGTTTTGTCCTGAGGTTTCTTGCCCCATTGAGCAGTGGGCCCACACTTTCTTTAGCCTTTCTCTATGGCATATATGTTTTTAAAAGCATTTCTTGTTGTCATTCACATTGTGTAATATTAGCTGCTTCCTATGGCTGCAAAGAATTTCCATTCATGAGGATGACGAACTTCCTGGCAACAGGTGAAAATTAAAATACATATTTTTTTAACTCAGTTTTAAACAAAACAAAAAACCCAACATGGATATGTAGAATTATAGGATGTCTCAAGTTGTAAGGGACTTGTAAGGATCATTGAGTCCAACTCTTTCCAGGACTACCTAAAGCTAAACCGTATGACTAAGAGTGTTGTCCAGAAACTTCTTGAACTCTGACAACTTGTTGCCATGACTGCTTTCCTGGGGAGCCTGTTCCAGTGACTGACCACTCTCTCAGTGAAGAACCTTTTCCTACTGTCCAGTCTGAACTTCCCCTGAACTTCATTCCATTTTCTCGTGCACTATCACTGGTCACCAAATGGAGGAGATAAGCAGCTCTGCTCCACTGCCCGCCCTTGAGGAAGCGGTAGACTGCGATGAGGTCACCCTTCAGCCTTATTTTCTCCAAGCTGAGTAAGCCAAATGACCTCACCCACTCCTGGGAAGTAACTGTAACTCCTGGGAAGAACTGTAAATGAAGACCAGGTTCAGGACTACCTGAGGAACCTGAATGTATGTAAGTCTATGGGACCTGACAAGATGCATCGTAGAGTCCTGAGGGAATTGGCTGATATCATTGCCAAGCCATTCTGCGTGGTATTTGAAAGGTTGTGGCAGTCAGGCGAAGTCCCTGCCGACTGGAGGAAGGGAAATATTGTGCTCATTTTTAAAAAGAGTAGGAAGGAGGACCCTGGGAACTACTGACCTGTCAGCCTCATCTTTGTGGCTGGGAAGATCACAGAACAGATCCCCCTAGAAGTTATGCTAAGGCGCATGGAGGACAGGGAGGTGATTTGAGACAGTCAGCATAGCTGCACCAAGAGCAAGTCCTGCCTGGCCAACCTTGTGGCCCTAGTGGCTTTCTATGATGGCGTGACTGCATCAGTGGAGAAGGGAGAAATTATCACAGAATCACACAATGTTCAGGGTTGGAAGGGACCTCTGTGGGTCATCTAGTCCAACCCTCCTGCTGAAGCAGGGTCACCTACAGCAGGCTGCATAGGACCTTGTCCAGGTGGGTCTTGAATATCTCCAGAGAAGGAGACTCCACAACCTCCCTGGGCAGCCTGTTCCAGTGCTCCGTCACCCTCAGAGTGAAGAAGTTTTCCTGATGTTCAGACGGAACTTCCTATGCTTCCGTTTGTGCCCGTTGCCCCTTGTCCTGTCACTGGGCACCACTCAAAAGAGTCTGGCCCCATCCTCCTGACACCCACCCTTCAGATATTTATTAGGTCCCCTCTCAGCCTTCCCTTCTTCAGGCTAAACAAGCCCAGCTCCCTCAGCCTCTCCTCGTAGCAGAGATGTTCCAGTCCCCTCATTATCCTCGTAGCCCTCCGCTGGACTGTCTCCAGTAGCTCCTGATGCTTTCTTGAACTGGGGAGCCCAGAACTGGACACAGTACTCCAGATGGGGCCTCACCAGGGCAGTGTAGAGGGGAAGGAGAACCTCCTTCGACCTGCTGGCCACACTCCTCTTGATGCATTCCAGGATCCTATTGGCCTTCTTGGCAGCCAGGGCACACTGCTGGCTCATGGTTAACCTGTTGTCCACCAGGATACCCAGGTCCCTCTCTGCAGAGCTGCTCTCCAGCATGTCCGCCCCAAGCCTGTACTGATGCATGGGGTTGTTCCTCCCCAGGTGCAGGACCCTGCACTTGCCCTTGTTGAATTTCATCAGGTTCCCCTCTGCCCAACTCTCCAGCCTATCCAGGTCTCACTGAATGGCAGCACAGCCTTATGGTGTATCCACCACTCCTCCCAGTTTGTCATCAGCAAACTTGCTGAGGGTGCACTCTAAGTCTTCATCCAGGTCACTGATGAAGCTGAACAAGGCTGGGCCCAGTACTGACCCCTGGGGAACACCACTAGTTACCGGCCTCCAACTAGACTCAGCGCCGCTGATGACAACCCTCTGAGTTCTGCCATTCAGCCAGTTCTCTATCCACCTCACTGACCACTCATCCAGCCCACGCTTCCT
>Ga0065711_1036423_pt1 | contig 21010 bp, 9 predicted proteins | sample Hoacrofraction12_FD_59098 | JGI IMG/M metagenome (GOLD analysis project Ga0065711, IMG submission 59098) | Hoatzin crop microbial communities from Cojedes, Venezuela - Epithelial fraction 12 v2 (version 2) | ecosystem: Host-associated > Birds > Digestive system > Esophagus > Crop | place...
GGGCAGTGTAGAGGGAAAGGAGAACCTCCCTCGACCTGCTGGCCACGCTCCTCTTGATGCATCCCAGAATGCCATTGGCCTTCTTGGCAGCCAGGGCACACTGCTGGCTCATGGTTAACCTGTCGTCCGCCAGGACACCCAGGTCCCTCTCCACAGAGCTGCTCTCCAGCAGGTCCACCCCAAGCCTCTACTGATGCATGGGGTTGTTCCTCCCCAGGTGCAGCACCCTGCTCTTGCCCTTGTTGAACCTCATCAGGTTCCTCTCTGCCCAACTTTCCAGCCTATCCAGGTCATACTGAATGGCAGCACAGCCCGCTGGTGTATCCACCACACATCCCAGTTTGGTGTCATCAGCAAACTTGCTGAGGGTACATTCTAACTCTTCATCCAGGTCTTTGATGAAGAAGTTAAACAAGGCTGGGCCCAGTACTGACCCCTGGGGGACACCACTAGTTACCGGCCTCCAACTAGACTCAATGCCGCTGATGACAACCCTTTGAGTTCTGCCATTCAGCCAGTTCCCAATCCACCTCTCTCACCACTCATCCAGCCCATACTTCCTTAGCTTCCCTAGGAGGATGTTATGGGAGACTCTGTCAAAAGCCTTGCTGAAGTAAAATACACCTTTTTGCCTGTCATGGTGTAGAATAACTAACTTCTGGACGTTCTGCACAGCAGTGGGACTCCATAAATCAAAAATATTTATTCTACATCAGGCCAACACTTCCAGCTGGCCCAACCAAAAATTACACTTATATCAAAGGAAAGACACCCCTTTTCCTTTTCTCTCAATTTCAGCAAGCACTCTGAGAGCTCACAGTTCTAGGAGAGTGAAGAACATCTGCTGTCTCTCAGAGAAGGCTCAGGAAGGAACAAGCTCTTGTCTAAGGGAATGCATGCAGAGTTAAGCACAGCAGCTTCCTCGAAGGGCTGTGTCCCCTGTATGGCAGCTCTTGCTCCAGAGGCAGACGGACTATTCAGCACATGCAGAAGCAAGATAGATGAGCTGCACTATACCTGTCATGTCTCTACCACTTCCTGTGCCCATTATAGTCCTGCTGTCTCTCAGGCATGGAAAGTAACTGTTAATGCCTAAACCCACTGCTATCTTTGCCCTTGAATCCACACACAGAAAGAAGTAGAGTAAGGTCAGATGGGGTTGTTTCCTGAAGCCCTGGGGATTTGCTCATGTTTATAATTTTTAAGCAAGGAAGGGGGCAGCAGATTAAGCGCATTGCCCCTGTGGCACTCCATCACAGTGCAAGGAGGCTTTTCAGCCCTTAGCAGAAAAGTGGAAAGAAGGAAAACTTGGGTTTGAATGAGAAGACGAGGGCAATGAAAGCAGCTGCCAGAAATGAGCCCAAAGGCAGAAGGTCTGCTAGTGACAGACGGTAGTGACCAAAACACTGCTGGAAGCAGGAAGCATATGCAATATTTATTTATTTGAGGCTTAACAGATCCTGTGTGTGCTCCTAACAAACGGCTTATAACCAAGGTTCCTTTGGCTATGCTTTTAATGATACTTGCCCATCTACACAGTTTCAGTAGTATATGAATAGGCTGGTAAATGGAAAGTCTTAGTTAAAGACCTTGAACAGTATCTTATGTCCAGTTAGGCTTGAAGTTCAGAAAGAATGAAGGCAAAATCATGGGTGCCATGATCATATTTAGCAGAGGAATTAGAACTCCTAAGTTCCAATTCTCTGACAAGGGGTCAGTTGATTACTGGATGGGACAACCTGAATGCTGCCTGTTTTCACTGGGCTGTTTAAATCACACCCTTGCCATGGTAGAAAATTATGTTTTTCTTGGTCAATTCATAATATATCAGATGTTATTTGTGGTTTAACTCCACCCAGAATTTTCTTGTTCCTTAGGTCTCTGGAGAGGCTGGAGATATCACATCTAGTCAACTTGGACTGCTGGAATGGGACAGCACAGATTCTGTTGAATCCTTCCTTCCAGTTTGCACCCTGCAGTTGTAGAGCTGTCACATAAAGACCTACTATAATCGACAGGTAAGACAATTTCAGAATGGTTGCATATGTCTGTTTCATTATTTTAACTCATTTAAAAAAATCAATTCAAAACAATAAATTTCTTATGCAATAGCCATCCTCCTCTTGAGAATAAGCATTTAAAGTGCCAGCATGCCGTGTCTAACATATATACTATTTGCTGTTTTAGTTTATCCCAACTTCTTTCTTTCTTAATGTAGATTTCGATTGTATTCTTTCATGTGAGGAATCTTCAACCAACATCACTAACAAAAATAACACAAAGTAATCGGTGGCTTGATAGAGTTTTAGAAAATAATAGTGCCACAATAGGAAATAATGATGGTATTTTGTCTTTAATTTATTTCTTGTCTTTCAATATGCTATTGGAGATAGACTTACTTATAGGTCTTACTGTATCAAAGTGGTGGACATAGCAACCATTTAAAGCACTCAAAACTCAACAGGCATTCTCAGTGGGAGTTCAGAATATCTTTGCAATTCAAATGACAGGTATATTTCACATTGGCAGAATGTAATTTCACTGTCTGGAACTTGGCCAAGATATCAGGGTCATGCTCTTATTCTTAGAAAAAGAGTCTTGGGATTTTTAATCATCTCAAGCAGTTGGGAGCTTAGTTTTATTCCTGAATTAAATTTCAACACTTCCCTCAGGACCCTGAGACAATGTTGAAGCACCTGTTCAAGTAAAGGTTCAGGTGAACAAGCATGTAGTGTGATTCTAACACTACCTTCTCTTGATGAATTTTCATTCATGATGCCATTTCCTAACCAAGTCATTATCAGGTGTGACCATGCTCTGTATATGACATCTGATGACAGCAGCCCAGTATATCTGCAAGCAGAGGAAGCACATGCTGGTGATGATTTCTCTACCTTCCACACCAAACTAAACCTTTCTCTGAGAATGACAAAATGTTATTAGCAAGAGTCTCAAAAAAAGCTCTGGACTTGCCATTTGGCTAATCAGTACCAGCATAAGCAAAGTAGCAATGTAGTCAGGCACAACAGAACCAAGAAATCACACACAGTTTAATGCTGACAAACAGCACAGTGTATTTTAGGGCAAAGAATAAAAAAAGGTAATATTTACCAAGTGGAGAGGATCTTCGGCATACTGAACATGACCCCTTTCTGCAGTAATATGAGGAAAGGCCCCCAAGCCATCAGCACAATGCGCAGCTGTATGATGAAAGGAAACAGAAGGGTAGGCTGTACTGCTGGAGGAACACATTATCAATCAAAGCAAGGGCAAATCCAGGACACCTTCTGGGGAAAGGCAAGTACAGAGGAAACTCTCCTCCCTCAAGCTTCCCACCTCCTTCACTCATTAAAACCTTTATTAAAACCTTTATTTTTCGCCGATCCATTCTTTCTGGCAAGACTGGAGGTCAGCCCGTAGCTAACAACTAGCTTCATCTCTGCTGCTAGCCATAGAGAGAAATACAGATTTTGGGGTGTCCATTGCTCAGCCTGCATGGTACTGGAGGAAGGGTGGAGAACACTTTAATTGGTTTTAAAAATACATTAAATTAAACCAGTTTCAAAATCAGCCTATTGCCATGCCCTGCAGAAAAGCTTTGAGAAAGGATGTTGGGGAGGCTGAAAGAAAACTAATCGCAGGTTCTTCGTAACTTAGCTATATAGCTACATCAGTGATTGAATAGGCAGTCTGCTTCATCATCTTTGTTTGATCGTAACTTGAAGGAAACAGGAATGCATAGTAAGGGAGAACAGTTAAACAGATTTTTCTCAACAGTCTGGAGGTAACAACTTCATTGAATAAAGATGGGCAGGAAGGAATGAATCAGACTGGCTTAGTAGGAATGTTTTGCATGGTATATCAAAAGGGGAACTTCCTTGCTAGTACATGTTAGATTTCTTAAGTTGGGCACTTCTACATTCAGCTCCCTGGCATCCCCTTAGCCTCGCAAAAGCAAGGAAAGCAAGAACATGTACTAGTGAAGTTTGACTGTAAAGAGCTACAGGGAGTAAATATATGTATGCTGGTAAATTGAGTCCATTAAGAAAGTTCCACAATAGAAGGAAAAAAGTTGAACCGAGGAAAAGAGAAGAGGAACAATGAGGAAAAGAATACGATGTACAGCAAATTCACATCCATGACTGAAGCCTTGGGTGCCTAATACACTGCAGCCACTCAGCATGCTATTTGCTTCAGGCTCAGAGACTACTCTGCAAAACATGGAGTTAACAGTAGCCCGATAGAGGGCAAACCATGCAGATTAAGGGCCAACAATGCATTACTGAAGTGACTTTGTGCTGCAATTAGGTATCCAAAACATTTACACTGTGATCTGTACTGTGCATATAACTTTACATTATACATATGCACTCAGAACTATCAAAACTGGGAAAATGCAACACTATCTCCAGGATTTTTTTTCCAAATCTTTTCTTTCTTCTGTGAAAAACAAGCAAAGAACCATAGCACAATGACACCAGAAACCTCTACCCACTGGCTAAAAGGATACTACTAGGAAGATGACCCAGCTGTGAGCCCCTGGATATATCCTATTACGCCAACAGAATCATAGAATCATTTCGGTTGGAAGGAACCCCTTTAAAGATCATGTAGTACACCCCTTCTGCCATGAGCAGGGACATCTTTCGCTAGATCAGTTTTCTCAAAGCTCCATGCAACCCAACCTTGAACACTTCCAAATGGGGCATCCACAATTTCTCTGGGCAACAGGTTCCTGTGTCTCACCACCCTCATCACAAAAAATTTCTTCCTTACATCCAACCTAAATCTGTCCTCTTTCAGTTTAAAACTGTTGCCCCTTGTCCTGTCACTACAGGCCCTGGTCCTCCTTCTTTCTTATAAGCCCCCTTGAACTACTAAAAGGCTGCGGCAAGGTCTCCCCGGAGCCTCTCCTCCAGGCTAAGCAACTCCACAGCTCTCGGCCTTTCTTCATAGGAGGGATTTTCCATCCCTCTGATCAATTTTGTGGCCCTTCTCTGGACCTGCTTTAGCAGGTTCATATCTGTCTTGTAGTGGGGACCCCAGAGCTGGGTGCAGGACTCCAGCTGGGGTCTCATGAAAGTGGAGTAGACAGAGAGAATCACCTCCCTCAAACTGCCAGCCACTTTTTATGCAGCCCAGGATACCATTGGCTTTCTAGGCTGCAAGCACGCAGTGGCAACTCAAATACAATTTTTTGTCCACTAGTATCCCCAAGTCCTTCTCTGCAGGGGTGTTCTCAATCCATTCATCCCCCAGTCTACACTAATATCGGGGATTGACTTGACCCAGGTGCAGGACCTTACATTTGGTCTTGTTGAACTTCATGGGGCTCATACGGGCCCACTCCTCAAGCCTGTCAAGGTTCCTCTGCGTGGCGTCCCTTCCCTTAAGCATATCAACACTATTACTGAGGTTGGTGTCACTCACAAACTTGCTGATGGTAGTGACTACAACTATTCCAACCAACAAAATAAACCATCTGAACTACTTATGAGAAGCCTGACAGTCCCAGAATTAGCTTTGCAAAGCAATTCATGAGCTCCAAATAGTGGTACTGACGATTGTCATATTTTCTGTTACTACCAACATCATCTTGTAAGCCACATCAATCAGTGAATATGGAAAGATTAACATTTCTGGTTTACCTAAATTGCTTTAGGTGAACAACCTCTGTTCAAACTAGGGCAAATCCCAGCCTGATTTTAGGCAGCCCAGGAAGATGGATGAAATGTTGCAGTCCTAGTCTGGACCCTGGTGTACTTGCAGAAGCGACAGTCCTCACAGAGTCTCCTTGGTGTGCATGGAGCAGGGGCAGTCCCTCACGGGCTTGCAGTGAATTGAGGATTTGTTTCTGCTTCCCATGCTGAAGTAGACAGAGCCACCATAGCAACTTCCTTGGAGTATGGTCCTTCAGCAGGACTTTCTCTGATGGCCGGAGAGAAAATCTGATGCCAGCTGGTGACGGCCTATCCACACAGAGAAAGTGAAAGCCATCATTTAGGTGATTATCCTTTGCCTAGTTCCCAAAAAAATTTTTAGGCAGGTGTGCCAACTGCTGTGACCTTGTACAACTTCTGGAATTGCAACACAATTCAGAGCATGCAGAGCTTCTGGCTGAGCTGCCTTCACATTGTAGCAGTTATTCGCTACATTGCTCACTGGAATATAAGCAATATCTGCTATTTCCTAATTTGACCAGCTTTCTAAAAAGCTCCATCAATTGCTGTATGCCAGGCTATACCACCGTTTAGCACATCAGTATAAGTCACCAGTCACTGTAATAACATTCACTACAAAAAATTTGCTTGGTATTAGTGAATAGAGCTTTGTATACAATTCCACAGGAGTTACTCCTTTGTTTTCACTTTTGAAATTCCCTGTACCATACAGTACTTGACAGTTCTTGATGTAAATAGAGAATTGTCTGGAAAAAAAAAACAAAACAAAAAACATGCCCTACCCCCAAGCCTAAACACAGAAAGACATGGACATGTTTACACAAGCATACATACATAGAAGGAAGTAAAAAAAGGAGGTGTTGCATTGCTTATTTTTCATTCATATAAGTGATTCTTTTGTGCTGTCATATCCAATAATGGACTTTAGGCTGCAGTCCACTTCTCCATGATCCCTTCATGAATCAAAGGAAGGAAGCAGACAAGCACACAAACACCACAGTCCCTTGGCAGCTTTTGCTACTTAGCAGCTTTTTTTCAGAGAGAAGCAATTTGCCCAGGAATGTGCTGGTGTCTTCTCTCTCTTTGAATGTATTCACAGGCTCTCTTCTGTCTATCTACAGTATCAAGCATGAGTGGTGTGTCTTCATTCACAGTGCTTCTCACCATCTAATATAACCTTATTAATATGAGATATGTAGATTGGTAGATCGTATCTCATCCAGACTGGTCCAAGACATATCCTGACAGTTGCTACATTGTCAAATAAATATATTCCTACTTTTTTCCCATGCTGCTTATCACATGGGGCCAAAGCTCTCCCATAAACATCTGTAATGCTTCTTCCTTATCATACTTCAGCTATGCTTAGTAACATGTTCTTGAAATTGTTTACCTTTTGCTGCCCATCAGAAAAAAAGACACCCAACACTTTGCACTGCAGATGTGCTGCCACCATTGCTACTCATCCTTATTGTGTCATGGCTTCCTTGTATTCTCTAATCTACCTATATCCATTCAGAGTATTACAAGTTGCCTGAGGCAAGAACCAGCATTTTGCCTTTTGTTTGGATAATGTCTGAAACAATGAAGCTTCAGTCTATGACAGTAAGGTAATACAAGTAAGCAAATAAATAATGACAATTCAAGAGATGTGAAAATTCCTTTCTCAAGTTGCCGTACCTTTGCTATGGGTAAGACCTGAGTAATGAATGTCAAAAAGAGAAAAATGTCAGCAAAATAATATTCCTTTTGCATGTAATGAGAGAGTATAAAGTGTCTTTTTTCTTTTACCTTTTTTTATGATGAGTTCTATATGGTGGGCTGCTCTTCCTTTCTAAGGTGTTCCCTGCAGTGCCAGGAGGCTGAAAGTAGTGTAGAAAGAGCACTTGGAATACATAGAGTGAACCGATCTTTTGCACAGGAAAGCGCTGTTTACGTCTCAGAATAGAACTGAACTAGACTGAAAGCATTGTTTTTGTATTTTGTCCTAATCATTTCCTTCAGGACATGAGAGATATACAAATAATTGCTGAAGCTGAAAGTAGGAAAGAGCAATTTCTGCTACTGGGATTGTAAGGTGCTTTAAGAATTCATTTCCTTTCAAAAATTTCAAACGAGCAATTAATTAGCTATACATGGTAATTTCATTTTCTTAGCTGTTGTCAATATTTGGAAGCTTCTTCTATAGATTTGTGATTAACTTCTAATTATAAACTAATTACAGTGTTCGTAGTAATAGAGGATCTTGTGGGTTGACAGAGAATCTATAAACAATGCCCAGGAGACAGCAGCAGATTTAATATGTTCCAGTCTTGTCATCATCTTTTACCAACCAAGAAAGCCTCAGGACACCTAGTGCTGATTCTTGGGAGCTATTCTTACCTCCATTAAGAAACGGGGAAAGAATTTCAGCTGCCAGTGAAAGACACAGGTGAACTTTCTGCCTCCTTCAAGCTTAAGCAAGGTGATAACAAAGAAAAAAATGGAACACAAGAACAGACAGCAGTAGCACAAATGAATTGCTGCTTTATGTGGCAAGGAATGGATTCACTGTGTCTGCTGGAAAAAAGTCATTGTTCTCCCTGCCTATTGCCTAAGAAAATAAAGCTGAAGGTTCAGAAGAACTGGGGATGACATCTCTAGCAAGGGTGGGATTCAGTCAGGTTTTGTGTACTATTTTCTACTTTTTTGCTTGTTACATCACTTCTTTTATCCACTGATATGTTCCCTTTTATTTTGCAAATATTTCCATCTACTGCTGCTCACTCTTCATTTCCCTAGAAAGTTTTGCTATGTTTAAAACTTACATTTTGCTTCATATTTCATTTAGATCAACTATAAATACTGCAGCATTTTGCTGCTCTCATTGCATCAGAATAAAAAATCATAGCCCTGCAGCAGTGTATGAACGGTTTGCCATTTTGTGCTGTGCAACGGATTTGATTCATCCCCTATGTTTGCAAAACGTTAGTGTGACTACACCCCTCCTCAGACTGAAACTAGGTAGAGGACAGTCAAAAGGCAGAGTCAGCAAGGACAGTGAGAAAATCATGACTGAGAACAGAAGACCCAAAAGGTATCCGATATGTTCCTAAAAAGGTCAGAGGAAGCCTTGTAGTGACTAGGTAAAAGGAACGGATCAGATGTAATAACAGTTTTCATGGACTAGCATGCACATACACTGGGACCCTGGTAAGGAATATAAGGAAATTAAAGAACTGGGAGTTATGGCCAGAGTTCTGTGAGAAAATGAACTGTTAGACCGCAACAAACAAACAGAGAGACACATGCAGAATTCTGCTCTCCATAGCCTGCTCTGCAAATCACATGCCTCCCACAGGATAAACTCACTTGCAACGATAAAAATAGACGCAATAGACACTAAAGACAAGTTAAAAGAGAAAATGGGAAGTTAAAGACAATTAAAGTGTCTCTGATGCAGTTGCCCTTTCTGGTCCAGAGATGCAACAGGGCTCTATCTCTGTGCATCTGACTCACCCTGATTTAGATGAGGCCTGTGCCTTGGATACAGACTAAAAGTAAAGGGTACACATATTGTGGACGTTATGTTTTCACCCTGGCATTTCGTCTGTGAGATCTGAAAAAATCCCACAAGCCTAATGGGCTGATCACGCTGAGTCTTTTACACTTGGCTTCTTGCTAAGGGATGAAGAACAAATGCCTTACTCTTACTTGATAGGGAAAAATGTGGTAAGTCTTGTCTTGGTTGATACACTGCCAGCTCTGCTAACATTTGAATGAGCACAGATACATCTCACATTATTCTTTCTTCTGTGCTTTGATCACCAACAAAACAGTTCACTCTGAGGTATATTATTTTGGCTTCTTTAGAAAAGCAAGCAGAGGCTGCTTATCAGTCACATTTAATTTAGATTAGTACTACCTCTTTTTCCCTTTCTCCAGATGTCAAGATGAACAGCCAGATGTGTTTTAAGGAAAAGACAGTAAGTTTTAGTGCCAGAAGACTAGTTCAAGTGTAGAAAGTGCTCATATATGCCCAGGAGAAAGAGTAGACGCTGAACACTTTCAGTTCAAATGCTTCAATTCTTCAGGTGTATCTGATACTCATATTTGGTAAGCCTGTAGGACTGCACAGTCCCAGAGGATTCTTGGACTTCCCAACCCTACTGCTATACTGCCCTCAGCCCGCTTTGGTATTTCATCTAGTGAGATCACAGGGAGACAGAAACCAAGATGTGGGCACTATGAGCACTATGAGTGGGCCCAGGGGCAGACTCAAAGACGAGGCTCATCCTATACACTCTGCCTGGCAGATTTCTCTGTTGTCAACGTATGTCCTATCAGTAGGTCTTTGTGATTCCCTAGCCCCAGATAAGTGGGCGATTATCACTGTCACAGATGTGTGAAAAAAAAAGGACTATTGACAACTCAGGAAAAAACTCAAAATGTAACCAGAGTGGTAGAAAGACATGTATGAAGGAAAGCAGAGAAAAAAGATGGGCTTTCAGCTGAGGCAGAAAAGTATATTTATCTTGGCAAAGGGAGTAATACAACTGGTTAGGCAGAAGGAATGGATACATTTTAAAAATACAAGAAACAAAAAGTAATTCTGAAGAGGGCAGTCCTTGACCTGTGACCTTGATCTGTGTTCATAATGGCCACCTTCTGTCTAAAATGGAGCAATTCTTAGAAGGCCGTTATAGACATGGATGTCACAGATATTGTCACAAAGAAATTTGGGCTAGAGAATCTGCAAGAGAGATCTCAGTGGCGTAAAATCTAATATTTATTCTCTAAGTGGGATCGGAATAGCAAGCTGGTTGTGATTTCTGTTCTCCCAAAGACACACACACATGCATGCTCTTTACAAAGCCCATTCACAACTATCTGTATCAGAAGTTCAACCACAACCAGCACCAGGGACTTGAGGAAGTCAGGCCCTGACTGTAATGTCCCAGTTACTCCCAAGACCAGGCTGTCAGACCAGCTTCCTCATGCATTGCTCCAGCCTTGTGGGTAGCCTTCTCCATGGTGTGGTGCACCCCTGGACTTGTTACCCTGAGACATCACTGTCTTCCTTATTTTTTTGTTTCTAATTTAAGTGGTCTGCATGAGCCACCAAGGTCACATCATCCTGGGTCACTCTCTTTGACTTTCTGCATTACTAAAGTGAATTAGTGGTTATTATCTCCATCGTTAGTTGTTCTAAGGATATCTCTTCTCGCAAGACTGTAAAGCTGTTAATATTCAACTGTATCTTTTTGCTTGCCCCTGTGTCACACCTGAATCATTACAACAGGGCAAGTGTAGTCCAGAGCTTCCAGGTGACCCTTCCCCATGACAGCTGTCCATACTTTCCCTTGTTTTCCTTGCCCATACCAAAATCATATAGTGTTCAAGCTGGGCATTATGTCATCAAAGTTTCACTTATCTGAGCAGGGCTTTTGGGTAGGCTTCTCCTAGGGACAAACATGTACAGTCTGTCATTAAACTCTCATCACACCATTCTATAAATACCTCACATTGCCAGATCCTCATCCTCTGAGGTTATTTCACCATCCCAATAGTCATTCAAATTACTCAGTATTTAGAATGGTGATGAACTGGCACTTGCTCAAAGAGCATTGGCTCAGGGTCCATTTGCCATAGCTGAGAGAGACAAGATGGGATCTGATTCAAAGTGCAGACACTCAGTCAAGATTGAGTGCTGCACCTGTGACACAAGGTAATATGTGAGGGTAAACCTGGAAAGTAATTAAAACATAAATCCATATAAAAAGTGTCTCTAGAGCTAGATAGACTGCCAGTTTGAACTAACAAAGTACTGGAGAGCACAAGCACCATCTGACGTAGCTCATGTATGCAATGCAAGCACCTTCCTTTTCAACAGTCTCAATTCTTATTCTTTCGATGTTTGAAAAATATCTATGCTTCTTCTAACAAAATGTTTGGTATACCCCCACTGATCATCCAAAGCAGCAGAACCTCAGCTTTCAGTCTTCACCAGCATTTCATCTGAAGCATTGCTGTATGCCCCCTTACGGACCAACTCCCTAGGTTCTAAGAAATCTGGCATCAAGAATTGTCCATCATTTGCATAATGTGTTCTTTTACTCTAGACGGTGAAATTACAGCTTCAGAAATCCTGCCTGTTCCCTGTGACCGTGGAAGACACTGAAATATTTGTGCTTACTTGATAACTTCCTTCCTTTGACATTTCACTCTTGTAATCTGATCGGCTTAGTAAATTTCATTGCAAAGTTTAAACATAGATCTTACTGACAACTACTTGAAGAATCTTTATCCAAATGGATCATAATGCACTTGTCAACATACAACTACTAGGGAGGAAGTGAATTTTAGTTTTCAAATATTTAGTTCTGGGATGTGCTCTTGCCAAGGATACCCTTATTCCTCAGATGCACAGGACAGCTCTGTTTTCTGATGTATTACATAGGTGAATAGACAACCACAAGTGGCTAAAGTGAAAAAAACCGCATCAGAGAGAGACATATATTTAATCTCTAATTACAAATGTATTCAAATTTGTTTTTCCTGTGAATATCCTCCAAAAATGAAAGTCTGAAGAGACTGCAGTCTCTGATCAGCATTAGTCCACTTGCTTGTAGTGGGATATTGCATCTGTTGGTATTAGAACTGGCAATAATATATGACCTGCAAATCAGTGGGACAAGAATTCCTCCATTAATGAAATGTACAAGTAGTATAATTAAAAAAAACTTAAAAACTAGTATTAAAGAAAAATACTATAAGGAGCTGATTTAAAAAAATCCAGTTTAGGACACAGTGAAAGCTAGTCAAAGGAGATGCCTATGTTGCAGTGGGCTGTTGCACTAATTTGGCAGAAAATAAACCCCCTTGCATTCTAAATCTCTTCACCAGAGTGAGAGGCTAGGTGTGGCTAGGTTTAAATTCTGAGTGATGTCCAATTTGCCACTACCAGTCCAGTCACGTTTAATATGTATATTAAACTACCACGATTCTGGATACACTAATAGCAGTCTGCACCTTCAGGCCAGTCGTGCTCGTGAACTGGCACGGCCATGTTTCATCTTGTTCAGTGAGAAACTGTGACAACGGGCTACTGAAACAGTGCAGTTTTATTTGTGCAACAGGTATATAGATTTTTTGAATTGCCAATGATGGTGACTGTCTGCAAGCAAGCACATGCAAATATTAAATGAAAAGGTTATAAATAATACAGTCTGGCTATAAACATTAGGGAGTAACTCTCTATAGAGATTTCTAAGATTCCCAAGAAAAGTGCTTAGTCTAAGTCTCACCCAAGGCGTCCCAAGGGGGGAGAAGCAAGGCTCAGCCCGTCAGCCAATCCCAGTAGTCAAAGGCAGTCTGAGATGGAGTTTCCCTTGATTTGCTCACAGTGATATCTTCTCCCAAAATCCCCTATTTCCCTGGCTATTTTTATATTCTTTCTACATTTAAGGTGGAGTTTGAGTGACTGTAGTCATACATACCTTTTATCATGATTGGTGTAAAATTCTCTCGCTTCACTTTTAAAGGTATAGTTTACAAAAAATCGAGGGTGTAGACTCGAAAAGGAGTGGTTGCACCTCGGAGGTAGGTAGCCTTCGGGATGGAGGTGTGTTTTGGTATTAAAATTATATTAAAATGAGCAAAGTTCATGAGAGGATTGCACTTTGGCAAGGTTTCGAAAACCTGTTGGCTCAGGGGGCCAGATGAGCTGCTTATCAGTTCTAGAGGACCATTTCTTCCGGCTTTATCATCATGGAGCAGGGCCACGGAGTCTCCACCCCGCTCCGTCCTCTATGGTACATTGCAGGGAGTTGCTGTGTTAGTGGATTCCTCGCATGCCTGCTGCAACTGTGTCCCATCCTCAGAGCTCCTTTTGATTTCATGCTTTTCCTCAATGGGTGAACAATGCTATGTTTTTCATATAAACTTTGATTTTCAGATGTAAAACCTTAATTTTACTAATAATTACACATGGGCAAATCTGGATACACTAAAAAAGCCAGCTAAAGCTACATTTTATGGTTCCACAGCCAAAGATCATACCTCAGACAGGAGGTGTGGTCCTAAAAAGGTATTCTGTTTCTGACACTGGGCAATATCATATGCATAATGCCAAATGGGAGAGCAAAGGCAACATCTGCTGACAGTGCCCCAGTAACACTACCCATCTTCTGGTAACCCGTAACACAGAGATTTTTGAAGCAGAAATCATAGAGTGCTTAACAGCTCTCTTTGACTTTTTCATCTGGGAATTTCTTTAAATGCTTTTTGTACCTATAGAGGCCTGGAGCAACCTAAATACCCTGTGACAGCAAAGTCTACAGTCTAACTGCCTCCTATGGGAAAGGGTGATCCTTTTTGTGTGTTTCCAGCCTGCCACCTGGTAGGCTTGCTTGCTACCTGTTTCCTGTATGCTGAAGGAATTGCAATAGGGTGATAAGTCAGGAAGGGAAGTTGACACATAATCTAGTGGCAAGGCACAGGTCAAAGTGAACTCTGCAATCACACACTTTGGATTTATGTGACTTATGTACCTGAAACCCACACTTTCGTCTTAAAACTTGTATTTGTTTGCACTCATTGAGAAAGTTTGAGATGTGAAACTGAGAGATTTCACATGAAAGAGACAATGAGAAGGAAGTTTCAGAAACTTTTGCTGACTGAAGTATAGCTATCTGCTTGAAACATTCCTCGGATCAAATTCCTGTTGGCAGAGGACAGCAGGCTAAGAGACAGGCTGCTTCAGAAGTGAGTAAGCAACAATGGCAAACTAAACTGCAAAGTATGATTAACGCTGAATGCCCTTACACAGTGATACAGAGAAATGCAAGATATAACTGATTTGTTGCAATGGAATTGCTAATATAGATTACATAAACCAAATGAAAATTTCTGCAGTGTGATAATCATCATATCCCAAGGAGTGCCTGGGGTTGCTAGCTTTTGTTGTATTCCAGTGTCTATGGGAACAGCATTAGAAATTCTGTAGAAACCGGTGTTATTGTGATAAAGAAGGAAACTCAGTAGCTCAAAGGTTTTTTTGATGGTGTGAGATCTTTGTACCCCGTTTGGCTGTAAACAGTGGAGATACAGTGCCCAAATGTATAAATATATTACCTGAACATCTCAGACCACTGTTATAGATTAAATTATCTCCTTTGGTAAACCCTGATACTGACAGGATGAGAGAATGCAACAATGATTTTGTCTTCTGAGGAAATCTGAAGGAAATTATAGAGTGTGAAAATACATGCTCAGGAGACATGGAGTCAAGAGTTACCAATTTATCAATCACACTTGCAGTGGTTAATAAGAGTTCCTGAGACAGACTTAGCTAAGATATGAATATACAAGCATGTCTTCATTTTCCGTCATATTCTGAAATAAAAGAAAGACGTAAACCAGTGCCAACAAATTATAATTTAATTTCATCCAAGTGACTCTGAAAATTAACTTTTAATTTCCATTTTTCAATCAGGTATAGTATTTGCCCATGCAAATAATGCTAATTAATGTTGTTAAACAGCCTTTCAATATTCATTTCACCTGTTCATCAGGGACATATATATTCCATTCAAGGAAAGTAAAATATAGTTCATTTCTGTGTTACCAGTATTAGCATAGCAACATGGAATGTATGTTTTGAATCTAGGCTAATCATTTCTGTGATGGCTTGAGTTAGTTGTTTTTCAATGGACAAATTCAATCCGTTGATTTTAGAAACTGTTCTTCACACCATCTCTTGTCTTTCACGTTTCATAAGTTTTTTCACATCCAAGTTCTCTTCCTCTCTTCCGTCTGTGAATACACCTCATGCCACAATTTTGGTACCCTTTCAGTAGTCACCTTGATGACAAGCATCTGTGATATTCGTGCAAAATGAATTTATTATAATGACCCAATTAGTAGGAAACCACCTCACAGACTAAGGCACTGTTGAATTAATCTTTGAAAGTATGTCTTTCAAAGTGTTATGTAGTTTTTGTACACACATCTGTACTTTGGAGAATAAAGCAGGAAGAAAGACACACAATGCTATTGTCAGTCAATATTCCATTAAAAACAATCTGTACTGAAGCTTTTCTAACTTCAGAATTACTATCTTATTTTGTACTGTACAATTCTCACAAGGTAGCCCAGTGAAATGTTTAAGAATTCTTAAGACAAGCATATGCATATATATGCTGCTTCTGTGGCATATGAACTAGAGGTCTCAGAATGCATTGAGTAAGAAACTGAGATAAATAGAATATATTAATGAATTTTTACCCACAATATTTACTGAACTAGGTGATGGTCACTAAAGCCATTAAAGATTATGCTGAGATTATATAAAGACTGCAAGGTCTGAAGTCTGAAGAAAAACAAATGTGGTACCTATCTTTCAAAAACGAGTAAAGGGAAGTGATGAAATAACACATTCATCATTCCAGCTTCAGAACCCAGACAAATATGGGGGGAAATTGAAAAAAATCTTGTGGTAAGAGCTTGAAAGATAGCAACAGATGAACAGTGACATATGCAGATTAGTCAAAAACATGGTGTTTCAGAACCTTTCAAGTTTCTCAAAGTGTAACAGGCCTTTCTTATAAACTAATGGGAGGAGTAGTTGGTAACAAATGTCTTGAATTTAGTAAGATTTTTTCTGACCCCATCTTCCTTGGTATTTTCTCATACAGTGTTCTAACACTTGTTCTGTTTATATATCTTGTCTCTTTGACAACACGTCTGGAAAATCGTAACAAGGTTAAAATTAAAAGATACACTGCACGGGTTACCTGTCCTGGTTCTGGACCTATTCAGTATTTACGAATGGTGGGTGTGATGTAACAGTAAAGATACGCTTATTTCATTCATTGTTAGAGTGGTTGGACTAGATGACCCACAGAGGTCCCTTCCAACCCCTAACATTCTGTGATTCTGTGATTCTGTGATTCTGTGATTCTGTAGTGGGTTGACCTTGGCTGGATGTCAGGTGCTCATTAAACTGCTCTACCACTCCCCCTCTTCATCTGGACAGGGGAGAAAAATATAACAAAAGACTTGTGAATCAAGATAGGGACAGGAAGTAATCAGTCACCAATTACCATCATGGGCAAAACAGACTCAGGGAAACTAATTTAGTTTACTGCCAATCAAACCAGAGTAGAGTACTGGGAAATAAAACCAAATCTTAAAACACCTTTCACTTCATGTCCTGTTCTTCAGGGACTCAACTTCAATCCTGATTTTCTCTACCTTGCCCCTGAGCAATGCAGAAGGACAGGGAATTGGGGCTGCAGTCAGGTTGTCACACTGCTCCGGTTTTCTCTGCTGCTCCCTCCTCCTCACACTCTTACCTGTTCCAGCACGGGTTCCCTCCCAAAGGAGACAGTCCTCCATGAAATTCTTCATTGCGGATCCCTCCCACAGGCTGCATTTCTTCATGAACTGCTCCAATGTGGTTGTCTTCCACGGAGTGCAGCCCTTCAGGAACACGCTGCTCCAGAGTGCGTCTCCCACAGGGTCACAAGTCCTGCCAGCAAACTTGCTCCAGCATGGGCTCTTCTCTCCATGGATCAGCAGGTCCTTCCAGGAGCCTGTTCCAGCATGGGATCTCCACAGAATCACAGCCTCTTTCAGACGCATCCACCTGCTCTGGCCTGGGGACCTCCACAGGCTGCAGGTGGATATTTGCTCCACTGTAAACCTACATGGGCTGCAGGGGAAAAACCTGCTTCACCATGATCTTCACCATGGGCTGCAGGGGAATCTCTGCTCTGGTGCCTGGAGCACCTCCTCCTCCTTCTTCTTCACTGACCTTGGTGTCTGCAGAGTTGTTTCTCTCACTTATTCTCATTCCTCACTTCCAGCTGCTGTTGTGCAGGGGTTTTTTTCCCCTTCTTAAGTATGGTATCACAGAGGTGCTACCACTATCACTGATGGGTTCAACCTTGGTCAGCAGCGGATCCATCTTAGAGCCGGCTGTCATTGGCTCTGTGAGGTGAAGGGGGAGCTTCTGGTACCTTCTCACAGAAGCCACCACTGTAGCCCCCCCCACTAGCAAAACTTTGCCATGTAACGTAATACAAATCCGCATATAATAGTATAGTTATGCTGAAGAATGGAAGTTAAACATAAACAAATCCTGAAAACTTTGAGAACTAGTCTGGAAAATTAGAACCCGATTCATGGGTATCCATGATGAGTTCATTGAAAGTAACTTCATGAATTGCTTAGCCTTAAAAATTCATTTACCTGGCACAGACTTAAGCAGGACCTGCAACAAGTGATTAGATCATATGGAGAAAATGATTTAAGAACTACAGTGGATCAAAAGTTGTGTATGAGTAAGCCATGTCAAAGTGCTTCAGAAAAAGTATATATATTAGCCTGGGATGCTAAAATAGGTAGTTATGTAAAGAATTACTTCCAGTGTACTCAGCAAAGCCTCTGCTAGCACTTTGCTACTCCGTGTTTGAAACGTGTTGAGAACTACATGACATGACTGCAGAACAAAGCAGCTAGACATAGAAGGGCTATAGAAAGCGTGCAACAAGAGATAAATAAAGTACGTTGGTATAGCTCCAAATGAAGCAAGGAAGGTTCCTGCATCTGCAAGAACAGTGAATTATTAGGCTAAGTTGTCCCGGGAGCTTGTGAAGTCTCTGGCACTAGGAATCTCTAAAAATAGGATGGAAAAAAGTCTGTTAAGAATGACATATCTAAGTTCACTCAGGTAGGTTAAGTAGATGAAACAAGATTATCCCAAGATCCTCCCCCATTACTTGATTCTTGAATACAACATACACACAACAGTCATACAACATACATACAACGTTCGTTGATACATGTCTTCTGCATGCCTTCTGAGAGCAGGAGTGAAGCTTTGTTGGCACGACTACGAGAAGGCAAAAGCTGACAAGTTATGCTGCCAGAGTTAAAAGCTAATAATCCAATTCCTCTGTCTGTTCTGCTTTGTAAATTGCGTAAGCATCTACCTTTAAAATAGTATGTAGTAGTAGAACAGCAAAAAAAATTGCAAGCAGTGACAATTAAATATTTCTAGCGTGTGGGTGTGGATGTTTTGTCCTTCTTGTAAAGTTAGTTTCCCAGTTCAGATCAGCTACAGGTAACTTGGGTAATTTCACTAAGAACTTTTCACACAAGTAATACATAAGCAAAATTATATGCTGAAGAGGCATTTAAAATGAATGTCTTAAATTCTGAAAAATCAAAATGCATTCAGAGGCAACATGTGAACATATTTTTTAAAAGACTGGAAATTCTTGAGACTGAATTTTGTCTACAAACGAGAAGTCCTTTTTCCCTACCTCCATTTGCAAGAATGGAGCTATCACAAAACATATTATTTCTATTATAATAATGAGAAATAGCTGTGAGCCGGATCTCGAAATCTCTTCTGCAGTCAATACTGCATCTGATTGAGCATAACTAGTGAAGGATTCAAGATAATTGCAAGATGTGAAGGAGAAGCAGAATCAACTACCTCATGTACATTTTCAGAAAGAACAGGATATAAACTTGGACTTCACAGAAGTTCAAACAGGGTTTAAAATTATACTTCTGCTAGAATGCTCATTGGATATTCTGGCAATGTGAGCCAAGCACCAATCACAAATTCATTCCAACCAACACCTCGTCCAGATTATCAGATCAAACTGAAGTTATATCGGAATTCAACATGCTTTACTGTTTCATTAACACAATTATTAGGTGTTATTAAAAACCAGTCTAATTCATTCATGGGTGTTATAAAATCTTTGGCAGCAATTTCCAGAGTTGTTAAGTTTATTACTGTGATCAACTGTTCCAATGTAGATCAAAGATTAACAGCAAAGCTCATCAGAAGGCTGGATTCAGCCATGAAAATTGTGGCTAGATAATGGCAATGATTAGCAGTGACATCTGGCATCAAGTCTATCAGCTGTGATCAGGCAGTACTTTTATGAACACCGTTAGTACTCAGATATTTTGCTTGGGAGAAATCACTGGACATGCTGAAAGCCTTGTAAAGATAACCTCTTTGCACCAAAATCAGATAATCTAATCTGCAGTTTCAGTTCCACTCCAGAACTCTCATGTTCCCACAAAATGTGCAGAATAAACACAGGTGGAATGTATACGCTCATACTTCAGTATGCACTGCCCTTTCTTGTTTAAATTAAACAGCTCAATGGTTTGGAAAGCATTTTGGTAGACTTCGTGTTGTACATTAGTCAGTGAGGTTTTACACCTAAGAAGGAAGGACACGTACTACCTTATTTTTTTCAAGGATGGCATTATAGCCACTCCTGTTAGCACAGAAACAAAAAAAATTCCTGTTGGGAATTTTATAAAGGACCAAATAAACAGAAATTATCCCTCTGACTAGGATGTTAATAACCTTTGCTACCATTTATAGTAGATGAATACATTGCATTGAACTGTAATGAACCGATCAAGTAGTGTCTTCCAATTTCTTTCTAATGGACAGGTCAAAAGCCAAGCAACAGGAACAACTAACTAACCTGCTTCTCCCTCCCTTCCTAATGAGCCCTAGAGGCTTTTAGCTAAATAATATCTGCACATACCCACAGGCATGCTTGCACATCCACTCCCACACTGGCATCAAATGCATGACCAGGTTCTGTTTTGTGAGATAAGCACTCATAAATCAGAATTAGATCCATCTGTTTAAGGACAGTTTGGCTCACAAGATTGAAAACACTGAATTACACAGTTTACACTGGATGGATTTGTTTTATTTTCATATTTGCCTACAAATACTTTATGGAATCCCAGGAAACTGCTCTAATTGAAACTGAAAAAAAATACATTTCAGGGTATTCTTTTCACCTTTGTATTACTTTTGATAAGAAGTAAGAAAGTCCATTTCCTTAGCATCATTCTAAAATGTTTATATTGAATCAGAGTTTCCCAGTTTTGGTGCAGAGGAAAGACAATGTTAGATCTAGCAGCTGAAAAACTCATGAGTCACTGGTTTTTATCTCCCAGTGCACCTTATGTGGATCCTATCTGTTTCTCTGGAAGGGCACAGATCTTCGGTGGGGCCCTGTGATACAACTGCCTATGCAGACATCTGCACAGTCTGCTTTTAAAAGTTTGAAACTATTCTGGTGTTAATTCCCAGAGAGGACAAGAACAGCTAACATGCTGAAAAGACTCTCTTTATACTTATGGTTTCTGTTCACTTGCCCATCCAAAAGTGGTGGTGACTTCCCTAGAAATTCTGGCAAGAATAAATCACAGAATCACAGAATAGTAGGGGTTGGAAGGGACCTCTGTGGGTCATCTAGTCCAACCCCCCCGCCGAAGCAGGGTCACCTACA
>Ga0065711_1036422_pt1 | contig 21009 bp, 16 predicted proteins | sample Hoacrofraction12_FD_59098 | JGI IMG/M metagenome (GOLD analysis project Ga0065711, IMG submission 59098) | Hoatzin crop microbial communities from Cojedes, Venezuela - Epithelial fraction 12 v2 (version 2) | ecosystem: Host-associated > Birds > Digestive system > Esophagus > Crop | place...
CCCCCCCCCCCCCCAGAGAACACTATTCCAACTTCTCCGGAAAAAGGACCAGCTTCAGACGGACTTCTACATAGAACCAGAACAGATCTTCATGGTAGATGAGCTGACTTGACAAGAAAGAAGTGGAAAACAGGAGCTAAAGGAATTTGACAGAAAATCAAGATATCAAAATTAATCAGGACATGCTTTAGAGAAGATATTATTCAATTATTTGTAGATCTAAGGTGTTAAGCAAGAATAAATAAACAAAGACCTTTTATAAATCTCAGCTCAGTACAGTCATGTTGAAACTAAGATTAATATGACTGGAACAATGAAGCATTGATATATTAAAATTATATCTCTAATGACACCTGAAAAAAAATGTTTATAACAGAATGATCATAGAATCATAGAATCATAAAACTATTAAGGACATATTGAAAGATTTCAACAAGATAGTTAAGGACAACTGTCACTATTTAGAACAGGGCAGCAATAAAGACAGTGGCAGATGCTCTCTATTAACCCCCGCCCTCCCCACCACTGGAAGGGAAAAAGGAGGAAAAGAGAGAGAGACTTAAAAATTAGATATTAAAACAGCTTTATTAATAACAGTAATAATACTAATAACACTAATAATCAGAGAAATAAGGCAAAATATGAAAAAACTGATACTGAGTTTCCCAGAGCTGGATGGCACGGGGGCTGGCATCCCACTAGCAGCTGCCAGGAAGGTACCAGAAAGTCCCAGACTGAACCCAGCAGTAGATGGGAACTGGACTCAGGAATGCATAGATCAAAATCTGGATCAGGATTGAAGGCAGATCAGGGAGCAGGATCCTCTTCAGAAGCCAGCCATGGATGAAGGGAGTGAGACCTGCGTGACCGCCATGCTTTAAACTGCGTATGATGTGTATGGCATGGAATACCTAGTTGGTCAATATCAGGTCAGCTGTTCTGTCTGCCCCTCCCCGCAAGTGCAACCATTTACAACTTCTTACTTGTGGAACATAAAAGGTCTATCAGTGACCTTGGCTGCTGTACTAATAATTATAAACAGGGGTCTTTTTGTGCATTCCATTCCTACCGTTAGCTCAGTATGACTATAAACATTAGGTGTTATCAGCTTTGGAGTGGACACTGTAAAACACACAGCCAACTTCACCACAGCTATGGTGGGTTTACCCTGGCTAGTAACCAAGCCAAGCTCCACACAGCTGCTGGCTTACTTCCTCACCCCATTAGAATGGGGAGAGAATAGGAAGAGCAAGAGAGAGAAAACTCATGGGTCATGATAAAGATAGTTTTAGAAGTGAAGAAAAGAGGAAGAAAAACAAAACAGAAAGACCCAAGTGATGCAAAGGCAATCACTCACAACCTTCCATGAGAAGACCAATGCCCATCCAGTCTCCAAGCAATAGCTACCCTTCCATAAAAAAACTTCACTCAGTTTTTATTGCAGAGTATGATAGATGTCATGGAATATCCCTCTGGTCAACTCAGATCAGGTGGCCTGGCTACGTCCCCTCCCAGCTTCTTACCGACTCCCAGCCTACTCCCTGTGAGGGCAGCGTGAGAAACAGAGAAAACCTTGGCACTGTGCAAGTACTGATCACCGATAGCCAAAACACTGTTGTATTATCAACACTGTTTTAGTCACAAATCCGAAACAAGCAGCTTATTGCCTGCTACAAAAAAAAAGATAGGTCCATCCCAGCCAGACCCAGTGCCACAACAAAAGCAAAATTTAATACATATCAAAAAGAATAACTGTCTCAAGATACCCATTGGTCTGTTATTACAAGGAAAGGGTAGAGCTGTGTATATATGTATATATATATTTATGTATAAATATCAATGACAAAAGAATTTCAGAAGTTCCAATTAAGGAAAATTATGGGTCACTTTTTGATCAATTTTCAGTATGCTGTAAACACCATGAAATTTCTAGAGGACTAAAGGGTGCTGGTAAAGGAAAACAGGAAAACTGAACAATGACCTGGATGGCAGGACAGAGTGTGCTCTCAGCAAGTTTTCAGACAGTACCAAATGTGTGTGTGGATGAGGCTGGCAATACATTGGAGGGCAGGGCTGCTATTGAGAGGTGCAATTGACCTGCTGGAGAATTGGGCTAATAGAAACCTCATGAATTCTAACAAAATCAAATGTAAAAAATCTGCTCCTGAGGAGGAATAAACCCATATACAGGCTGACCAGCTGGAAGGCAGCTTTGTATAACAGGACCTGGGGGTTCTGGTGTACACTAGGTTGACCATGAGCCACCAGTGTGCCCTTGTGGCAAAGACAGCCGACAGCGCTGTGCACTGCATTAGGAAGAGTTCTGTAAGCAGATCAAAGGAGGTGATCCTTGTCCTATATACAGCACTGGTGAGACCACGACTGCAGTACTGTGTTTTTTCAGAACCTGGGCTCAACCCTTACAAGAAGACATGGACATCCTGTAGCTAATCCAGCACAGGACACCAGGCTAGAGAGCTGCGCGGAGAGGAACCTGATGAAGTTCAATAAGTGTAAGTGCAGGGTCCAGTACCTGAGGAGGAATAACCCCAGTACAGACTTGGGGCTGACCTATTAGAAAGCAGCTTTGTGGAGAGGGACCTGGGAGTCCTGGTGGATGATAAACTAACCATGAGACAGCAGTGTGCCCTTATTACTAAGAAGGCCAATAATATCCTGGGGTGCATTAAGAAGAGTATGGCAGGCAGACTGGGGAGGTTCTCCTCCCCTTCTGTTCTGCCGTAGTGACACCACATCTGGAGTACTGCATCTGCTTCTGGGCTTCGAGTTCAATAAAGAAGAGGAACTACTGGAAACAGTCGAGAGGAAGGCTGCAAAGATGATTAGGGGACAGAAGCATCTCTCCTACAAGAAAAGGCGGAGGGAGCTGGGCTTGTTTAGCCTGAAGCAGAGAAGACTTTTTTAGCCTGAAGGGATGAGGTCAGGAGGGCCAAGGTGCAGCTAGAGCTGTATTTGGCAAGAAATGCTAAGAATAATAAGAAGGGCTTCTACAGGTATGTTAGCCAGGAAAGGAAGATTAAAGAAAGCGTACCCCTCCCAATGAACAAAAATGACATCCTAGTATTGACAGACGAGGAGAAGGCTGAGGTACTCAACAACCTTTTTTGCCTCAGTCTTCACTAGCAATCTCTCTCCTCGCCCCTCCTCGGCTGATGGGCTGCAAGATGGGGAGCAGAGGGGTGAAAATCCTCTCACTGTAAGGGAAGATGAGGTTCGTGACCACCTAAAAACTTGAACATACATAACTCTATGGGATCTGATGAGATGCATCCCAGAGTCCTCAGGGAATTGGCTGATGTCATTGCCAAGCCACTCTCCACGATATTTGAAAGGTCATGGCAGTCAGGGGAAGTCCCTAGTGACTGGAAGAAGGGAAACATTGCACCCATTTTTAAAAAGAGTAGAAAGGAGGACCCTGGCAACTACCGATCTGTCAGCCTCACCTCTGTGCCTGGGAAGTTCATGGAACAGGTCCTCCTAGAAGCTATGCTAAGGCACATGGAGGCCAGGGAGATGATTTGAGGCAGACAGCGTGGCTTCCCCAAGGACAAGTCCTGCCTGACCAACCTGGTGGCTTTCTATGATGGCGTGACTAGATCAGTGGACAAATTAAGAGCTATGGATGTGATCTATCTGGATTCCTGTAAAGCCTTCGACAGTCTCCCACAACCTCCTTCTCTCTAAATTGAAGAGATATGGATTTGATGGGTGGACTGTTCGGTGGCTAAGGTATTGGTTGGAAGGTCACATCCAGAGGGTAGTGGTCAACAGCTCAATGCCCAAATGGATGCCATTGACAGGTGCTGTCCCTCAGAGGTCCATACAGGGAGCGGTGCTGTTTAACAGTTTAGTCAGTGACATACACAGTGGGATTGAACGCACCCTCAGCAAGTTTGCAGATGACACCAAGCTGAGTGGTGCAGTCAAAACACCAGAAGGATGGGATGCCATCCAGAGGGACCTGGACAAGCTTGAGATGTGGACCTGTGTGAACCTCATCAAATTCAAGAAGGCCAAGTGCAAAGTCCTGCCCCTGGGTCGGGGCAAGCCTCGGCATCAGTCCATGCTGGGGGATGAAAGGTCTAGTTCAAGATGTCTCTGCTCACTGCAGAGGGGTTGGGCTAGATGACCTCTAAAGGTCCCGTCCAATCTAAAGCATGCTATGATTCTATGATTCTATGATTCTATGATTCTATGATTCTATGATTCTATGATTCTATGATTCTAAGACTGAGGGGGGATCTTATAAATGCTTATAAATATCTTAAGGGTGGGTGTCAAGAGCATGGGGTCAGACTCTTTTCAGTGATGTCCAGTGACAAGAGAAGGGCCATTGGGCACAAGCTGAAGCATAATAAGTTCCATCTGAACATGAGGAAGAGCTTTAAGCATGACAGAGCACTGGAACAGGCTTCCCAGAAGTGTTGTGGAGTCTCTTTCTCTGGAGACTGTCAAAACCTGCCTGTATGAGGTCCTGTACAACCTGCTCTAGGTGAACCTGCTTTAGCAGGGGAATTGGACTAGATGACCCACAGAGGTCCCTTCCAACCCCTACCATTCTGTGATTCTGTGATTCTGTGAAATATGTATAAGAAGACTTGTATAATCTTGGAAGAGTGGTGAATTGTGGAAACAGTATCATTCTGATACACAATTACCTGAACTACCTGAAGCACAGTGTGTGCTTATAGATGGTATATCTGCTTCATACAAAGAAATGTAGAAGAAAACAGAAAATAAACAAAAACTAGGCTACATTTACAGGATAGAACACCTTTCCCAGTAAGGGCTCTGTGAACTGGGTGTACAGTAGAATTACTGTTTTAATGGATAAAGGAAAATTATGATGGCAGTCTGACAAATTACTATAATCTGTAGACAAAATAACTAATGGCATCCATTAATAGGGGAATAAACTTGTATCTGTGCTTGATAGTGGGATAATACTTGAAGGATGAATTGGGATGTTCTATGCGCTGTGTGATACAAGCAGTTACATGGAACAGATCCTTCTTAATTGCCAGTCTATACTTTAATGATGTTCATGTCTAGACAAAAATTCTGACTATCTAGAATCCACAGAATGCTCTATTTTGATAATAAACAAAAGTACTGCTCTGAAAGATCTCATCTTCTTGAAATCATCACCCAAGAAGTCATTTTTCCTCTTTCTTTTCTCATTTGGGTATTACTTAACATCGAAAAATGGCATTGCAGCAATATTTGAATCTTGTTTGACATTCCATAACTGAAATTATTTAAACACAGTTTTATTGTGTCATGGTTTAGCCCTGGCCTGCAACAAAGGACCATGAGGTTGCTCTATTGTCACTCCCCCACATGGAGTGGGAAGATGAATGGGAAGAAAAAGGAAAAACTTTTGCGTCGGAGAAGCACAATTTAACAGAACAGCAAAGGAAGTGAACAGTAACAACAATAATACCGACAAGAATAGGGGAATGCACAGAGCAAATCTCTCTCACTGTCCGAAGCCCTGCATACCCCAGAACTGCAACTAGCCTACCCCTGGCCAGCTGCCGACTCAGAACCGAGCATGACTTCATACGGTATCAAATACCCTGTTTGTTGGCCAGTTTGGGTCAGCTGACCTGGCTGTGTAGCCTTCTGGTTTCTTGTGAAAATTAACCCTATCCTGGCTGAACCCAGGAAAATTGGCCCAACTGAAAACTTTGCAGCTGAATATAAGCTTTTGCTGACTACACAATTGAATACATGGTTGTCTGTTCGTAACATCATTGCATTCCAGGTAGGAAATTAGTCTTTAGAAAACATAATTGCAACAAGTTAAAGAATATTATTTTCCACTATATATACATTTTAAGTACTAGTGCCATTAATTCTTTGGCATTGTATCCACTGATAATTCACTTGTCTGTATTGAAACCACATAGATTGAGCTTTAGTGATAGGTTATTCATCCTCATTAATCACAGTTTTCTGGTACTTGATTTACAGGGTACAGAGGTAGCACATGTATTTTAGCAAATCCAACATGCCCCATACAAAACACTTTTCTTTAAAGAAGTGCACCTATTTACTTTGAGTACACTTGAAAAATATGAATATGAATGACATTCAGATGACTTAGGCATACGTTTATTTTGTAGTTTAAAATTCTATTTAGTAAGATAAAAAAAAAAAATCCTGTGAGATTTTGTACCACAAACAGATCCACTTTGCTTGAAGTGTGACTACTCTTGATTTTCCTGCTGCAGACTAGGAATATTGCAGGATGAAAAGAAAGTTGTTGAAAGGAAAAACACATATGGAAATGTTTTGTCAATTTTTAAACAAGAAAAACCCATGCTAATAAGAGAAATGACAGAAATACAAGCATTTTGAAATTGCATATCACCAAATAAGACTGAGATAGCACTTTCAGTCTAGGCTACTCCTGAAACACACACTATTTTGATGTAAATATATGATTTCTTTATACCTGTCAAGACCATGCTGCTTGAAGAAAAAACAGAGAGGACAGGAACTTGTTTTAATCTAACAATGAATACAAATTCAATATTTAAAGAAGACTCTTTATCTCAGTGAAAAATGATCTCTCCATGGATTGTTTTGCTTTAATTCTATTAAATACTAGCTTTTCATCCTCAGCAGAATTCTCTAAGAGTTCGGATCCAACTTGAAATCTTAGTTGATGTTTATTTGAAAAGTCTGTTAAACTCAAGTTCTCTAGTTTCATCTTCTCTTTTCACAGATGCATACCTAAGTACAGCCAGGATTTCCAAACTATCACGAAACATCATAACGACAGAAATTCTGGTGACTGTGAAGAAATGGGAAGTTGTTTTGTGTGTGTCTATATGGCAATCATTATGTAAGCATTTAAAAGACATGAAATAATTCAATGTCATACTAGCTGTATAAAAGGCAATTATAATCATATTACAGTTGTCAATAATAAGGTTCTCTTCATTCTTCAGCTATAATGTACTACTCGTTAATGACAGTCTGGGGACCTAGATGTATATAAGGATGCTGATTTTCAGATTAAACAGATACTTTTTCCTGATCATTCCATGATTCCAATGATTCTTTTTAAGCAGCCTGTCTATCACCTGGTGGTTTGTTGTCTCTCCATCTAAAAGAAAGTCATATATTAATCATTGTATCTCTTGTTGTACATATGCTCTTACTAATACTGAGAAAAGGTTATTCAGTATTCCTTCCATTTCAAACAAGAAATCACTATTAACATGCTTATTACTATCTTTAGTCACCATTGAATTGTTGACACTTTATATTCAATTAATGTTATTTAATTTCCTAGAGTCTATAAAGGAATATTGTAGCTATGACATGTTATAAGGCTACTATGACATATAATCATGAATTCAGACTATGTACACAATTACAGAAATGGGAGAACTTTCCAGGTCTGGGTAAACATTGTGATCATAGAACCACAGAATCATATAAGTGGGCAGGGACCTCAGGAAGTCTTTAGTCCAACCTTCTGCTCCAACAAGGGTCAGCTATGGGGTCAGGCCAGATTGCTCAGGGTTTTGCCCAATTGGATCTATAAAACCTCCAGGGATGGATACTGAACAGTATCTGTAGGCAAGGTACTCCACTGTTGGACCATACTCATGAGAAAAAATATTTTCTTTATACCCAGCCTGAACAGGTCCTGTTTCATTTTAAGCTCTTTCTCTTGTCCTCCTGCCATGTACTGCTGTGAAGAACACACCTCTCTTTCCCCATATACACTGGGTGCTGCTCTAACATTCCCCTGAAGCCGTTTCTTCTCCAGGCTGAACAAGCTCAGCTCCCTCAGTATCTCCTCACAGACCAAGTGCTCCAATGCACAAGAATCCTGGTGGCCTCTACTAGACTCTCTCCAGTGTATCAATATCTTCCTTGTACTGGGGAAGATGAAATACTTCCAGTTGTACTGGAAACAGTACTCTAGATAAGGTCTATTGAGTGCTGAGTAGAGGAGGATAAACACCTCTCTTAATCCACAGACCATGCTCTGTTACTAAATCCTAGAATGCTTTTGTCTACTTAACAGTTTGGCATCTTTCTGCTGTTTTCCATGTAGAAAGGCTAAGGTAAGCGTAGCTCTCAAAATTCCTAACAAATTCCAACAGCTGTCCTTGATCAAAGGATGCCTGAAACCTTTGTTACAGGTGACCTCTGATTAGGGAGGTCAAGCACTCTTTTAGTCCAAACTAAGGAGATGCCTGCGTAACAGCCAGGTCCAGGGTACAGCTCTCAGAGGTAGTCAATGGATATAGCAGTTTGTGCAGCAGGATATGAATAAGAAGCCAGCAAGCTTGCTGTTTCCAGCAGAGACATTCCTAGAGATGGTGGTCACAGGGCATAGTCCCAGATATTGTTGGAGACATTGACCCTTTGCTGTTCAACCCATGCACCCAGGTGGAGCTTCACAATGAGGAAACAGCTGTGCAAGTCTCAGGCTACAGGGAGGGCCTGGGATCTCTTGCTTAGGACATGTGATCTAGCATGCAGGAGGTATGGAGCTGTGCTGTGAAGTAAAAGCTCTGCAGGAAGAGTTCAGGAGACTGTACAACATCAGAAACGATGAGAAAGAGGTTGACAGGGTCTTCTGTGAGAAGATGTCTCTCTTCAAGAGCCTGAACCTTCATCTGTAGAAGGGCAGAAAGAGCCGGTGCCTATGAAGTCAGAAATTGTGAATTCCCATCATGATGAAGGCTGGAAACCAAAGAAAGGGTGGAAACCAGGAGAAAGTCACCTCCTGCCCGACTTTGTGACTTGCAATTCTAAAATAGGTTCACTGCCCCCATAGCTGACAAAAAGCTGGGAGCATTGTGAAATGGAACATCATTGGAGGAGGAGTGTGAACCACTCAGAACCATCAGGAGGAAGCAGTGAGTGACTGTGGTAGAAGACTCCCCTCTGCTGACCTGGTTCCTCCGCTAGGGAGGCCTATGGCTTGTTAGGGGCTCACATTCAGGAGGTTGTGGAGAGGCTACCAAGGCTCATTGAACCTTCTGACAATCATCACTTGCTGCTCTTTCAGGCACCCGTGATACTGCTAAGGTTTAATCAGGGAAGTATGAAGTGTGAATACAGGGCTCTGGGGCAGTGGTCAAGGATATGGGGGTCTTAGATATCCTCCTTCTTCTTGCTGGTAAGGTAGAAGTTTCTGAGAAGGACTTAATGGATCCTTCAAGTTAACAATTGCTTCCATAGCTGATGTCTGCAACACAGTTTTGGTTTTTACAACCATGGGAATCTCTTTGAGGGTCCACTGCTGCTTGGAAGAGATTGGATCCATTTAACTGTGCAAGGCATAAGTATCTTTAACCAACAGGCTGATCATCCTGGTAAGGAGAGCTCCGAACTAGAAAAGATGGCAGAGGCAGCGACTTCTCAATAAACAAGTAAGGAAGCTAGGGATAGGGTGGGCAAAGCTGATGGAACCAGGAGGGGCAGAGCAATCAATGAAAAAAGAGCTGAAGTGGAATCTTTTTAGTGTAGGCCTGTAAAGAAGGAAATGCACAGGAAAGACATGGACCTGTTGGAGCAGTCCAGAGGAGGATGAGCAGAAGTATGGAACATCTCTCCTATGAGGAAAGGCTGAGAGAGTTTGGGCTGTTCAACCTGAAGGAAGACAAGACTCCAAGGACAACTTATAGCAGCCTTCCAGTATCTGAAGAGGGCCTACAAGAAAGCTGGAGAGGGACATTGTACAGGACATATAGTGACAGAACAAGGGAACATGGCTTTAAACTAAAAGAGGGTGGATTTAGATTAGATATGAGAAAGGAATTGTTGAAGATGAAGGTGATGAGGCACTGGAACAGGTTGCCTAGAGAAGTTGTGGCTGCCCCCTCCCTGAAAGTGTTCAAGGCCAGGTTGGATGGGGCTTTGAGCAAAGTGGAAGCTTTCCTGTCCATGGCAGCGAATTCAGAACTAGATGATCTTTAAGATCTCTTCCAAGCCAAACCATTCTATGATTCTATAATGAGGTTGCTCTCTTGGTAGATGAATGGAGACCAGCAGATGTTGTTTACATTGAGTTTAGTAAAGCCATCATCATAGATAAGCTGACAGCATACAGGTCAGATAAGTGGGCAGTGAAGTATATTGAAAACCTGCTGAACAGCTGGGCCCAGAGGGTCGTGATCAGTGACACAAAGTTCATCTGGACGCAAATCACTAGTGGTGTACCCCAAAGGTCAATACTAGGGCTAGTACTGTTCAACATCTTCATAAAGGACCCAGATCCTGGTAGAGTACTCCCTTATCAACTTCCCAGATTGTATGAAACTCTGAAAAGTGGCTGCTGTATCAGGTTAAGCATGCTGTCATTCAGAGGAATTTTGTCAGGCTGGAGAACTGAGCCAAGAGGAATCTCATGAAGCTCAAAAAGTGGAAGTGTCAAGTCCTGCATCTGAGGAAGAATAAGTACCAGTACATTCTGGGTGATGAACAACTGGAAAGCAGATCTGAAGAGAAATACCTTGGGGTGCTAGTGGACAACAAACTAACCAAAAGCAATCAATACACCCTCACATCGAAAAAGGCCTGCAGTATCTTGGACCTGCCAGTATGTGGAGGGAGGTGATTCTTCCTCTCTACTCAGAACCAGTGTGGCAGCGTCTCAAGTGTTGTGTCTGATTCTGGGGTTGCCAGTTCAAGAAAGATATGGATTTACTGGAGCAGGGCCATAAAGATGATGAATGTATTTGTGCATCTCTCACGTGAGAAGAAGCTGAGAAAGCTGGGATTACTGAGCCCAGAAAAGAGAAGGCTCAGGTGTGATTTTATCATGTGTATGAACATGTTCTTGGGAGGAAATGAAGATGAGGGAACCAGATTCTTTTCACTTATAATCACTGGCAGAACAAGAAGCAGTGGGCACAAATTGAAACACTAACTCCATCTAATCATGGGAAAACACCTTTTTTTTAAAAAAAAAAAGATTATGCTGTAAGAGTGGATAAACACTGGAACAGGTTGTCCAGACAGATTGTGAGGGTATTTATCTGTGGACATTTTAAAAATCCAGCTGGACATAGTCCTGAGCATTCCATTGCAACTGATCCTGCTTGAACAGGGAGTTGTACTGAACAACCTCAACAGGTCTTTCTTGTCGCGGCAGGATTAAGGACTCGTCATATGACCAATACGATCAGACAAAGCCAGTTTATTGTGGTACAAACCCGTGTTTATATAGTTCCTTGCCACGGGATAGCTCTAACGTGATTGGATGCATGCACTGTCAACGTGCTGTTCACGCATACTTCTCAGTCTCTGATTCCTGCGACGCTATCAGTCACGTACATCAAACCCCTCCTCATGTTCTTGTTTTTCTTGCTAATCGCTGTTAATGCAGGCCTCATTGTTCCTCATTGTGACCTTGATGCCTGCTCCATTACCTGCTATCAAGAGTCAGGTCCAGAGTATCTGGAGGGCTCACTACATGGCTGTGATTCCCCCAACACTTTCTCAACCTAAATTATCCTGTGAAGTCAAAATAGGAAATGTAGACACATTATTTCTTTTCTGATGAGTCCTGGTATTCTTTGGAACAAAATCTATATGTGAACACAGAAAGTAGCCACAGAAATCTAATAAATCTAATAAAACACTTGTCTCAATGCTTAAGGTGAGCTGTGTAACATTTGTGTTATAGCTAAATATTCCTAAAGGACTCTAAGTACAATCTCTGAAAAGAATGGCAAAAGACTACTTGTAAAAGAGATAGAAAACCACCAGGAGTTACTGAGGTTCTTTAAACTCAGTTTTAACTGTTTCAGTAAATTATTTCTGAAGACTTGAAGTAAACAGGCCAAAAATAGGGAAAAAGAGACATGGTCTGTCCAAAACTAAGAATTTGCCCTTATTTCTCTTAATATACCAGTGAAGAAAAAACAGAATCAACTCGGGATATATTCGTGTAGACATTCATACAAACCTATCTCAGGATATTACTTCTATTCTGAAGCCAGACTAGTCTCCCTTATTCTTAAAAAGAACAGAGAATGACTTGTGAAATAGGGATTTACAGATTGCTCATGGGATAATGAAATTTATGAAATACAACTGCAAACAATACTGCTTAAAAGCACTTCCTTCTTCTGTGTGACTAGGTATGATATGCTATGCTCCAAACCTTGTTATAGGCAATAATTGAGTGTATGTATGCAGTCAAATAATTTATTATTAGCCTAGTTAAGCTCTTAAAATCTCAATGAAAATACAAGAGTTATTAATAGTGTAGTCACAGCAATAATGTGAAATTTTGTAGTATAACTGCTACTACAATCAACTAGGAGCTGACCCTTTTCTCCGAGGTTATGCTTATCCTTCGTGAGTCCCTCTGGATCTAAGGCTGACAGCATCAGTCCTCAGACAGAGAGGTAGGGGTGGCACATGGAGCTGGCAGCATCCTGTTGTCTTCACTAGGAAGGGCGTCATGGTGGGGAGATCTTTCCCCTCCAGCTTTGGCTATGTTTGTATTTATTTTTATAAATTTGCTCACAGAGCCTGCACCCTTCTTCTTACGTGCCAGCTGCAGCCCCTCCAGCCCCTGTCACACAAAGGGCTATGGTTTATCAGGCAGTGACTCGGGGTGCAATGGGGGTGCCACCCCCTCCCCAGAGGGCCACCCCAGAGCTGAAGATGAAGCAGGGGAGGCAGCAGTCACTGGCCCCGGCACAGAGGTTAAACCAGTGACACCCAGCTCAGGCCACGGTGAGGCTGAGCCCCTGCACTGCTGGGTCAGCGCACAGCTGGGGCTTCACTCTGCTAAGGGCATAAATCATGTTTATTGGGCTACTGAAGAAAGAAATGGGAGTTTAATCCCATTTAATGTTGTGGGTTACATGTAGAGATGTGTTTAGCTACTGCTAATCCTGTGTTTTTCTGTCAGCTGGAGCCTAAATAATGATTCACAGCTATGTTCTCATAGAAAACAGACAATGCAATCGACTCTAAATAAATTGTTTTTTCTCTCTTCCTTCACACTTCATTCCAAACTTTTACTTAATAACTCAAATCCAAAATTTATATCCTTTACCAATAGCCGATTACAGGGCTGAATATCCTTTACTCTTTCTTCTACTGCATGCAGTCTAATAGCTCTATACTTTCCAATGATTACGGCACTTTAATTTGAGTGGTTTGCGCAAAATAAATTAACATTACAAACAGCTTTAGTTTCCTCTGACTGAATAAAACAAATTCAGTCACAAAAGTGGAATAATAGAATTAAGCCACTTGCTTGGAATGTTTTGGATAACAATGACATGAGTTAAAAAGACATCTCTCTCATTCTAGATGTCTGTTTATGAAACATAAACATTATTCCAATTCTTCCTGTTATTACTTCAAATATGAGTTTATAGTAGAGAACATGAAGACTTTGGTCTACATACCATAAGCCAAATCTGCTCTGCTTAAAATTAAATCAAAGGCTTGTGTTTATATTTAAGTTCTCTTAGCCTCCAGATGTCTCCAGAGATGGTTCCAACATAGACTTCTCACTTCTAGTTTATAAATATTAGCTAATTAGACATAGACAAGCCTGTATGACCAAATGGGATGTGTCCAAGGATGCCAGATGAGATGGCTGATGTTGCTGAGGGGCCAAACTTTATCATTTTCCAAAGTTAATGGAAATTGGAGAAGTTCTCTGATGACTGGAAAAAGGCAATCATCACATCCATCTTCTAGAGGGAAGATCCAGGTAAAGGTATCACCTCCATCCCTGGGAACATTATGGAGCAAATTCTATCAGCAGCTATTTCTAAACACATGGAAGACAATAAGGTAAGTGGAAACAGCTAGCATACATTTACGAAGGGTTACTCACACCTGGCCAACCTAACTCTTTTCTGTGACAAAGCGATTATTGTTGTGAACAGGGAGAGAGCAGTGGATGCTGCATACCTTGACATTAGGAAGATCATTGAAATGGTCTGTCACAGTTTCCTTGACATTGTGCTTTCAAGATATGGGGTGGGTATATGGACAGTGAGGTGAATGGAAAATAGGCTGGACTTCTCGTCTCAAAGACTTGTGACAAATGTTGGAAGCTTCAGTGGCTGGACAGTGGCTAGTGGGGTCCTTCAGGAATCAGAGTGTGCTCAGTAAATTTGTGGACAACCCCAAAGACTGGGAAGAGCACTTACCTCTTAGAGGTCAGGGCTGTTATTGAGAAGGACCTGGACAGGCAGGAGAAAGGGGTTGACAGGAATCCCAGGAAGTTCAATAAAAGAAAATGCAAAAAACTGCACCTGGGGAGGAATTAACCCACGTACTAGCACATGCTGGGGGTCAACCAGCTGAAAAGCAGCTTTGAAGAAGTGGTGTACACTTAGCAGACCATGAACCAGCAATGCATCCTTGCAGAAAAGGCCAATTGCATTGTGGACTGTACAAACAAGACTGCAGGCAGCAGGTTGAAGTGATCCTTGTCCTCTGTTCAGCACTGGAGAGATCACAACTGCAGTGCTGTGTTTTGAGCTCCCCATTAGAAGACGACATGAACATAGAATCACAGAATCATAGAATCATAGGTTGGAAAAGACCTCTAAGATCACAAAATCCAACCATCAACCCAACACCACCACGCCTAATAAACCATATGCCAAAGTGCCACTTCTACACTTTTTTTGAACACCTCCAGGGATGGTGAATCCACCACTTCCCTGGGCAGCCTATTCCAATGTCTGACCACTCTTTCAGTAAACAAATTTTTCCTAATACCCAATCTAAACCTCCCCTGACACCACTTCAGGCCATTACCTCTCATCCTATCACTACTACCTGGGAGAAGAGACCAACACCTGCCTCACTATGACTGCCTTTCAGTCAGTTGTAGAGAGCAATAAGGTCCCCCCTCAGCCTCCTGTTCTCCAGACTAAATAGCCTCAGTCCCTCAGCCACTTCTCTTCAGACTTGTTCTCTAGACCCATCACCAACCTCGTTGTTCTTCTCTGGACACACTCCAGCAGCTCAATGTCCTTCTTGTAGTGAGGGGCCCAAAACTGGACACAGCACTCGAGGTGCTGGAGATATTCAAGACCCGCCTGGACAAGGTCCTCTGCAGCCTGCTGTAGGTGACCCTGCTTCAGCAGGAGGGTTGGACTAGATGGCCCACAGAGGTCCCTTCCAACCCCTACTATTCTGTGATTCTGTGCGGCCTCACCAGTGCCAAGTATGGGGGCATGATCACTTCCCTACTCCTGCTGCCCACACTGTTCCTGATACAAGCCAGGATGCCGTTGGCCTTCTTGGCCACCTGGGCACGCTGCTGGCTCACTTTCAGTCGGCTGTCCACAAACACCCTAAGATCTTTTTCTGCTTGGCAGCTTTCCAGCCACTCCTCTCCAAGCCTGTAGCATTGCATGGGGTTGTTGTGACCCAAGTGCAGGACCTGGCATTTGGCCTTGTTGAACCTCATACAGTTGGCCTCAGTGCATTGATCCAGCCTGTCCAGATCCCTCTGCAGAGCCTTCCTACCCTTCAGCCAATTGACATTCCCACCCAGCTTGGTGTCATCTGCAAACTTACTGAGGTTGCACTCAATGCCCTCGTCCAGACCATTGATGAAGAAGTTAAACAAGACCGGACCCAAAACTGAGCCCTAGGAAACACCACTCGTGACCGGCCGCCAGAAGGATTTAACTCCATTCACCACCACTCTCTGCGCTCGGCCATTCAGCCAGTTCTTTATCCAGCAAAGAGTACACCCATCCAAACCATGGGCAGCTCGTTTCTGCAGGAGGATTCTGGGGGGAACAGTGTCAAAGGCCTTACTAAACTCCAGGCAGATAATATCCACAGGCTTTTCCTCATCCACTAGGTGGGTCACCTGGTCATAAAAACAGATCAGGCTGGTCAAGAAGGACCTGTCTTTCATGAACCCATGCTAGCTGGGCCTGATCCCCTGGATGTCCTTCACATGTCCAGTAAGTGCACTCAGGGTGATACGGTCCACAAACTTGCCCGGCATCAATGTCAGGCTGACAGGCCTGTAGATCCTGATTAAGATAGTGACACAGTTACAGTGCTGCTTGCATTCCTTCTGGAGGCTGGACAATCCACCAAAGTGACTGACGAGTAATCCCATTATCTGGGAGACTTCACGCTTTTTTCAAGGGCAAAATTCTGTGTGGCTCAAAGATGTTTCCTTTCAGGGTAGGATTCCATGCACTTTCCTACCTCTGAATCCCACATGCCGGAGCAGCTCAGTTACAATTTCCTTATTTGGGAAATAGAAGAAATACTTAATCTCTTCACCAGAGATTTGATGTTTGTTGTCTGAGACAAGCACAAGGTTCACAGCTGAACTAATCAGAACACCCAAACAGTTTAAACATGATTCAGCCTACTCATTTCTATATTAAGTACCAAATGTCATGGAAAGTGATTGTATTGCAGAAAGCAGAGAATTGACAGTGTGGTTATTTTTTTAGTTATTCCCTAAGGAAACCAAGTGTTGTGATTTGAAATTTTGATGAGTGTAAGAAATAAGTGAACTTTAAAAAGGAAAATCTCTTTTATCAGTAAAATGTGGGTGTGCAACATGATGTATAATGCTTTATGTATGACTTCATGCATAGTGTACATTAAGAGATACTTCTTCAAGTAGTGTAGTTCTGCACTCGGTTGTGCAACAGATGCAAGACTGTCCTTGTCTTCCTGTAGGCAAGAATCTGTGTAATGCCTGTTATTAGGATAGCTGTGTTCAAATTTGACGTGCTAAAACCCTTCATTTACATGATTTCCATGTCCAGAAGCATAAGGACTGATTCTGATGATTTTCCCTACAAAAAAACACTTTCTGTATGACAGTCAGTAAAATGAAGAGAGTTTCGCACTTGAGGAAGGCCGTTCACTTGTACGACTCCTTGCTGTTATGGCATGCCTGGAGATATCTGAATCTGCAGCTGAAGCGATCTACAGCCTAAAATGTCTTGTACCAGAGGAATTCCTTGCTGAACAAATGGCAGAATTAGCTTCTCTCAAACAAATTGAGGCAATTTGACACATTCAGAGCAGCTGAGCAAGGAAGCTTTTCATTATTTCATGGTCCCACCAAAGTTAGGAAAGCTAGTTGAACCCATGCTAAAAAATTTGCTGGACAGGACAACAGAACACTTTTGGAAGAAATCGAGGCAAGACCAATATTATTCTGGTTTGGTAACTACAATCTAGGTCACCATAATGGTGGTTAGAGTCCTAAATTTAGGTTGCTGAATCAAGCCTTTAGGTGACCAAAGGCCAGGGCTTAAACTATTTGTAACTCAAAGGTCAGTTTTCTGCAGAGCAGCTGTGCAACATTCACCCAGTTTTATCACAAACATTGTTGCTGAGGTGTGAGAGACTATGGAAGGTAAAGCCAGGCAAGATAAATAGAGTGAAAAACATAGAAACAGAACAGTTAAGATGGTAACAACAACTCAGGGATCCAGAAGAAAAACACCAATGCAAAAAAATGCCTAAAAACATAAGTAAAAAAAGCAGAGTGGTGGATATCAATGACTGGGCCATTCCAAGGAGTGACGGAAGACAAATCTTTCCCAGATGACTGACGAAAGCTGAGTTAGCACTAGAGTAGGATAATAAGAATATTAATGCTTAATCCAGTATCTGGTGAGTCCTTGCTCTCAGCTGTACCCGTTAGCCAGTAAATAGTTTTTGGGTGCTCAAGAGAATGTACATCTTGCTCTCAGAGTCTCTTTGTGCAGAGCAAAATATGCATGGAAGAAAATGTGGTTCAGTGAGTGAAGGCTGCACCAGGAGACTACTTCACAATGAGTTCAATCACTCTCCAGAGGTTATCTTTCAGGCAGGTAATATGAGAGATAGGTACATCTGATCTTTAGAGCAGACTTAGCGCTACTGTGAAGAAATAAAGCAACCAATGTAATCAGCCAGCCAATGTGGGATCTTTTGTTCTTTGACATTCATATCTAGTCAGGTAGAAGTGGTTAAAAAAATCCCTTACAACAGTTCATATATTTGTTAGAGAGATTTTTGCTCTCTTTGTCTGCTCAGGGATACATTGCTTTATTACTTGTAAGACCACATTGTCAATTTATTTTCTTTGCAGGGGTTGCGGATAGATTTACGGTTTTAGTTTATTTTTTTGGAAATGAAAGATGAAATTCTGATTTTCTTGTGTAGCTACCAGAAAGATGGGACTAAACAGGCAGATACAGTGTTTATGCTTTTATGCAATCCTGCTAGTACCTTCCTAATTAACTTGTCATGGGTCTGAAGGGTTTTGAGCCTTCATTTACCTAAAACAGCACAAAATCTGGATATATTCAATCTCACTTCTGGCTTCAAACTGAGATATTTTTGTTAAAAGCATAGCCATTCAAGGCTCCCTCTACACTCAACGGAGAGAAGCAGGCTTTCCACAGGATGATTTAGATCTTAGCTCATTTGAATTTGTCTTCTGAGGTGTCATTCTTTTAAGTGCAGAAATAGCTTCTGCCATTTTTGTGCCGAGGTTGGGCTGCTAAGCAAGGTGCCAAAAGCTAAGCGGAACGAATCTAGATCAGATTTTCTGACAAAGAGTTGAGGTTAAAAGAAAAAGTAAAGTCCTTCTGATGATATACATCATATCTGAAAGCTGTTAACTTACTGAAAAGGGAGAATAAACATTAGACTTCCTTTCAAGCTTGCTCCCTAATTTCCAGGAGCATATGGCCTGTTAAGTCACCTGGCTGCAACTGCATTCAAGACCTACTTGTGTGCCTGTGTTGCCCCATCAACCAACAGTTTGTTACTTCTTTGCTTGCGAGTTACACGCTGAAGTGCTATCAGTGTTCAGAGAACACTGCACATTTCTTAGCTACTATGAGTTACAAAGTTATGCAGGGTCTTGGTTATGATTCTTCTCCCCTAAGGTCTGAACAGCTGACACTCTCAGCCATCTAATTCCATGAGAGCAAGGAATGCAATCAGAACCCAAAGTGCCTAAAATAATATCATATTAGATCCGACTTATAAAAGACATGCGTTTTTCTGAGTATTATTGCAACACTTCCACAACAGCGCTACTGTTAAAGACAAAGTATCAGAATGTAACACACCTTCAGACATCAGTGATTCATAAAACAAAACAAAATGTAATTTAAAAATGGAAGGAGAGTCCTCCCAGCTACAGCTTCCATATATGCCTAAAGATATTTTGGTCTGGAAATGACATAACTCTTTGTCAAAACTGGGGCAGAAATTCTACTTTGTTCAGATCTAGGACATAGAGCTCACACTGTGTAGTAGCCACAAGAACTAGGTGAATTATTGATGAGCAAAACCAGAATATTAATTCACAGAGGAGTAAGATATTTTTGTTTTTAGCTTCCTCTCTTGCCAGTGATAAAATACATTATTTGGTACAAGCCTCATTAAATATCTGCATCCCACGCCTTTCAAAACTCAAGCTTTAAAGTTTTCTAGCCTCAATTTCAGCTTTAAATGCTGGCAGTGAAATCAAGATAAAAGAATTATTAATAGCAAAGGTTTTGCTAAAAGGACAGGGCATTCAGTCTCTCTGTCTGGCATTTGGAAGTCTTTCTATTCACACTTTTTCCAACCTTACAAAAGCAATTGATGCAGAGATTTCAAATACACCTTTTTGTTTTGCTTTACTGTATGTTTCGTTAATGTTATTTTAATTGTAGACTTTTACCTGGATTGCAAAAAAAATATACAAAGAGAATAAGCATTTTGCAGATAATTTCTCTAGACCACGGGAGATCAAGGTCCTCTATCTATAAGAGTTGATACTCATAATATTGCCCAGTTAGCTGGAAAATGTATTAGTTACCAGACTGTAAAAAACTCTGGCATTTTTTTCTCTTCCTAGATTGGCAATAGAAAATGAAAAAATAATCACAAGGCAAGGAAAAAAAAGGTCTGATATTGCAGCCAAGTTCGATAGCACTGTCCCTAAGACGGTAAAGTTCTTGGGCTTGTTTCAGTGCTTCTTAATCATTATATCTAGTGAACCTTAAATGAAAATTCATAAATGATCTTTAAGTATATGCGTTTGAACTCATAGTTTCTGGCACTGAGGTTATGTCTAAAATGAGACATACCTAGAATTTAAACACAATTTGCTAGTACTCTCTAGAGCTGTTAAAATAAATACAGTCTGGGTATGTGAGCTGGCAAAATAGACTTGCCATTCAGAATATTTCAGTCAAAACAACGAAACAGCTACCATGTTTAGCAAGCAATAAAAGAATATAATGGAATCACAGAACTCAAAAAAATATTCAGGCCAGAAGGGATCTCTTGTAATCTAGTCCAAAATCCTGCTCAAAGCAGGACTAATTAGGTCAGTTTGTGCAGGGTCGTGTCCAGTCAAGGCCTGAATAGCTTCAGGGATTAACACTCCACTCCCCTCTGGGCAATTTACACCAGGGTTTAGCCATCCACATGGTAAAAAAATTTCAGACATCTAACTAGAATTTCTCATGTGCTAACTTGTGTCCTTTGCCTCTCACCCTATCACTGGGCACCACCAAGAGGTATCTGGCTCCATGTTCTCTGTATCCTCTGATCGGATAGCTGCAGACAGCAATAAGGTCTCCCTCAGCCTTCTTTTCTAGAGGCTGAATAAACCTAGGTCTTTCAGGTTCCCCTTGATTGTCATGTGCACCAGCCCCCTAACAATCATTATGTCCTGTGCTGCACTAACCCCTGGCTGTCCCGTCTTATTAAGCATCTTCCAGTCTTGTTTAATATCTTTATCAATGATCTGGATGAGGGGATTACATGCAACCTCAGTAAGTCTGCAGATGACACCAAGTTGGGTGGGAGTGTCTATCGACTTGAGGGTAGGAAGTCTCTGCAGAGGGATCTGGACAGGCTGGATTGATGCACCGAGGTCAACTGTAAGCGGTTCAACAAGGCCAAATGCCAGGTCCTGCACTTGGGTCACAACAACCCCATGCAATGCTACAGGCTTGGAGAGGAGTGGCTGGAAAG
>Ga0065711_1036424_pt1 | contig 21008 bp, 8 predicted proteins | sample Hoacrofraction12_FD_59098 | JGI IMG/M metagenome (GOLD analysis project Ga0065711, IMG submission 59098) | Hoatzin crop microbial communities from Cojedes, Venezuela - Epithelial fraction 12 v2 (version 2) | ecosystem: Host-associated > Birds > Digestive system > Esophagus > Crop | place...
GGGGGGGGGGGGGAGAATTAGTTTTTGGGTGGAGAGCTTTTATTTCTAGTTTCATCCCAAAGCAAATTTTTATGGCTGAGTTATAAACCCCTGAAAGTTGCAGTTCATAATGGAAACATTGGCAGACCTTGAACAGCGCCGCTGTAAAGTAGTATGAAGCTTTAAGTTTTTCCACTTTTAGACCTGGAATAAAACTAAATTACAACACTTTCCATACAGACATTTGATTTTCCCCCCAGTAATTTCTGCTGGATCTGTTCAGTGTTTCCTGACTTCCTGTGTTGCCATTGGACTTTTTCCTGTTGACTAGGCAGTTCATTTCGTTCAATCAGTAGGTTTACCAATGGAGATACTCACAGAAAGTGGTGTTTACTGGGGTAGAAGGTGCTAGGAAATGTAATGCTGTCTTGAGAAAAGTTACAGTGCAAATTTATGGAAGAAATTTACAGCAAATGGGGTTGAATGAGTGTTACCGGACTCACAAAACACATGAAATTATAAGGGTCCCTACAACGTTCTGCAGAATAGAAATGCTCTTCCAGACTCCATCCAAACCCACTAACAAAGTAGATGCAAAGGCACTCTAAGAAGAGTATATTAAGATTGTTTTCCATTCCCAAGGTGGGAGAAATAGAGCAGCAATGTGATTTTTCATAGCAGTGCATTATGCTAGGGTGTTCCAACAGAAGCAATTTTATCTGAAAGTGGATGTGAAAGCAAAAGGCAGAAGGGAAGTCAGCAAGTGGACAGGGCTTTTTTCTGGAATTGTTCCTGGAGTCATTTCTCAAACTGGCGCAGGCTGCAGGAAGCCAAAGCTTAACATGTGGGTTATTTATAGCCATTTTCTGAATTACTTCAGTGCAAATGATCTGTTTAGTTACTTCAGTCCTTAGGGCAAGAGTTGCAGTTCCACTCATTTGGTCCTCATGGTGTTCCTCTTACAGATTATGGAAGCAGGGCGTAAGCAAATACCTTACCCTTGCTTTTCTGTTTTGGGTCTGTGTCCATACTATTTCTGCCCTTGCCTTTTTCTGGATGTAGGAGCAAAGTCTGCAGTCCATTGTAGTGAAAAACCCAATAGTTCTTTCCCAGTCAACTGGAAAACTTTGTGCCTTTGTGGGGCAATTACAGTAATGACACTGAGCAACTAAGAAACTGGATACCTCTGCTTTTCCTTATTTTCCTCCATTCTCTACTGCAAAATAAGTGGATTTCAACATAAAGTATCTCCATTACACAGATCCTTCTAAAAGGATTTTGGATCAAGAGAGGAGATAAATACCCTCACACAGATGTGGCTGAATGTACCTATCATATGTCAGAAGCTACAGTACCTATAGCTCTTTACTGGATGAAATCATAAGCAAGCTCCATAATCTGCTGCATGAGAAGTTAGTTCTTTAGCTTTCACCAAGGAGCTGAGATATTCCAGTTGAGTTTGTAGGTGAATTCCAGTAGCTGTATCTGAAAAGCTCTGAGTAGTGTTGAGCCCCCAGTAAAGATAGTGATAAACTGGAGCAAGTCCAGAGGAGCGCCACCGTGATGTTTAAGAAGCTAGGGCGTGAGAGGTGCTAGGAGTTGCTGAGAGGACGAGGCTTGCTTAGTCTGGAGAAGGCTATGGCTGGTTGAGGGGATCCAGTTGCCATCTTCTCCTATCCAAAGCGAGCGTTTGGAGGAGATGGCATCAGACTTTCTAAAGGACAAGAGGGGATGATCACAAGTTGTAATGAAGAAAATTGTGTTTGATGCGAGGGATGTATTTTTCATCATGAGAGTGGCTAAGCACCATGAAAACTCTCTTCTTGGAGGTTTTCAAACCTCAGCTGGACCTGATGTCACTTTGAACACTTTAAAGGTAGCACTGCTCTGAGAAGGTTGGAGCAGGTGACCTCCTGAAGTCCCTTCCAACCTAATTTTTTTCTATGAATCTAAATTGTTTTTACAAGAGGGAGCATCAATATGGAAGAAAAAGCAGTACCAGAACTGAGGATTTGAGAAACAGATACCTATCTCTATGACCAACTGAGAGAAATAGACTTCCAGCTATTTACTTCTAGTGGTTTGGTTTTCCTTTGGAAAAAAAGTCTAGAGTCTGAAAGTGAGAAATCCAGTTACAGTCAGAAGAGCTTAATATGTTTAGCTTTTGTTTTTCATAAGTAAAACATAATTTTAAGAGTGTATTTCCATTGCAAAGCAGAGAATGACTGTATTGTTTCTTAATATGCATTGAAAAGTATCAATCGTGTTCTCCAAGTGTGTTTGTGTATGTGTATATTAAATAGATATAAACTTTGATTAATACATTTTCAGTCACTTAATGCACATTATGCATTTTAAAAATAGTGAGCAGGGAGTTGTCATATAGGATGTTTTGGAAAACAGTGCTCTCAAAAAATTATGTAGCGTTATGAAAAGCTAAGGTGATTTACACTTACTACTGACTTTTTTGTTTCCTTCAGCGGAAGCACAACTGTGGAAGGAAAGAAATGGGAAGAACTGGCCTTTTGCTGATATATCACCTGTATACCAATCAAAGTCTTGTCTCTTTGCATTAGCTTTACTTTAAAGCTTACCAGAAAGATCGCCTGCCCTGGAAAACAGTCTAACTTGACCAGATGAATAAACAACCAGAGACATTGTAATCGGGGCTTCACAGTGCTCATTGTGAAGCCTCTCTTGTGCAGGAAGCCGGGAGGCGGATTTGGAATCAGAAACCAGGTCTTTTGTACTCTGGGCTAGTCCAGCTCACTTTTCTCTGTCCTGCTCAGTGCATTTGTTGTTAGTACAAGAACCAAAATCAACTAAAAGCAGATAACCTTGAGTTGTAGGATCCTGATTGTTTTTAAACACTGATAAGGGCACTTTATAAGATCAGCTTTTGATATGTAGCTGTTTACATTTGGTGGAGACTAAGATGCTGAGGTCCCTTCTGGCATTTGTAGCTATTTTGCTTTCTGAAGATTTGTGGGTTTTACATGGCATGGGATCAAGCAATAACAAAGTGTGACAGACAAGATTGCTGTTGAGGTACAGAATGAGTCTTTCGGCTCCAAACATGTTGCTTACTTTGCAAGTCAATGTCTGCTCACTCCAGTGACTTCTTTTGCATAAGGGTCATCACTTCAGATGAAAAAAACATTTTCTGAAAAAAAAAAATACATAGTTGTTCTGTATCTGTGAGTGGATGAAAGAAGGCTCTGAGCTGTGATTTCTTTTCTGCTCAGGTAGGCTTTTTCCTGTGCCATAGATGTCCTCACAAGACAAGCAAACATAGTCTCTGTTATTAAGCCAAAAGGAGCAGATAAATCTGACAAATTTTTCTTTTCTGCTGTTTTTCTCTTCTTGGTTTATAAAAGGTCACAGTGTGAACCACTTCAATGCCTTCCACTGTTTTCTTTTACATTTTATAGTGCTTGCATGATCTCAGCGAGGGAGCGTATTTATTGTGCATGCCATTCAATTTAGATTCAACTGCAGCACATGATTACAGCAACTTAGAGGAAAAAAATGGCAAATAAGTCCCTTATGTAAAACCGGTAACTGAGCCAAAACAGTAGTGCCAGTTATTTCAGTGCCTCACACAGTGATTTACGAATTCACTGCAAACACATTTAATGATTTATTGGGACAACTGTGCATATTAACCATCTCTCTCGAAACCTTGGATGCAAACTACTTTTGATGATAATTTTTCCTTTTAATATTTTACAGAGAGGCATTAGAAGGTGACAGTGTGGAAAGCTTGTCTTTGCATCATACGTTTCAGTGCCACCCATGAGTTTATCCCTGCAGCCTCCACTATATTATTTTATTTGGGAAAATATATGCAATGTCTCATGGAAGAGTGAATACCTGCAGGACTGATCTGAATCCTACAGATGTTTAGTAAGCTGATGCGTAACCCTTTTTTTTCACACACGTGTGTTGCACATGCATGTGCCTACATGGCTCATTTAGACTGCTGAAGAGAGTGAGAAGCAATTTGTAGCTGGCATCACTGGTTGCCTTCCAGCCTTTGCCTATTGTTTCCTAATTTGCACGGATTAACCCTGCAGAATTTAGAAGGAAAAACACAGCTGAATGGAGGGTGGAGGGTTGCAAGTAAGGACAAAATAACTTTTAGGAAAGATCTGCCAAGTTCCTGACCTTACAGCAGTTCACACACAGATAGGTTCCTTGTATTTTAGGAGCGTATTTGCTTAGCTTTATAATAGTCTATATCACAAGCCTCTTGTCCAAGAAAGATATTTCCAAATCGTGTTTGTATTGATGGTAAATGCAACAGCTGTGTCAAACCTTTCAAACCATGTAGGAGACACCAAAATACCTCTTTATCAGAGAATGTTACACCTGCTGTCTTCTACTAAACCTGCAGCGAGGAATGACTAAATGCAGCCTATAAAAAGTTTTAAAGGTAAATGGAATTAATGAAAGCTCCAGGTTATTTCTTTAGTTTAGAATCTGAGAGATGCACTAGCTCAGATTTTTTGACCCAGTAAGGTCCCATCCCAGAACCTTATCTGTGTAATGGGAAGGTAAGAGAGCCAAGTTGCAGCACAAAGTAGATAGTAAGAGCTGTCTAAGAGTTGTAGGAGGAGGTTGGAAGTAAAGACTTGTTTCTCACACTCTTTTTTTGATCTTTATCATCCCATCTGGCTGGTTACCTGCAAATAAGACAGATACCATTATAAACACTTAAGAAGATATTTTTGTAAGCATTCAGAGAGGCTTGGATGATAATGACAGTAGAAAAGATTTACTGTCACTGCATACATACTGCATGCGTCTAGAGCTCAAATATCTCAATCGTGTTGGATATCTATTTTTAAAAGCTATATTTTTTAATAACTTACAGAGTCTCCAATGCACATTTACATGCTACAATGAGGTCATTTTTCTGGATAATTGGGAAACTGAAGTAATTGCTTGAAAAAGTAAACATTTCTTTTAACGTCCATGAAGCAAGCCTTAGACCTGTTTGATACCTATACTCCTGAAATTAAACAGTGGTTTACATCAACATTAAATCCATCTTGAGCTATCCTATGATGTCATGTGGCACTGCCAGGGCACGTGCAGGCTACTTCAATACCCTTCATTCATGACTGGGAGCCTCACTGTGATTTCACTTTTCCCCTAGGCAGCAAAAGGCAATATATGAAATGTGGTATCCGTATGATTTGCATGTATTTGTAGTATGCCTGTTGACAGCTTAAGACATCAGTGGGACAGACTGGCAGAGTTTCCTCTGTATCTTTTATTGCCTTTATGCTCCCCAAAGCATGACTGTGTGGCTTTACAGTAATTTACCTATTGACATACACATGTGGCAGCAAGATACTTTGACAGTGGTTTTGACAGTGTGGAAAAATAAGAAATCCAGCATGACTTACCACAAAGGAGAATGAGAGGGAGCCATGGCAGTTGAACTTGAGTAGTCATTCTTGACAATAGCAAAAAGCCAGAGCAGAGACAGAGAACAAGTGCCAGAAGTGGATCCTCAGCTCATCAGTCACTGATAAACTCAGCCCTCTAATGGGTGGCTAGATATCGTGTAATACTTCAAAAGGATGCTAGCATGTCTATCGGCTCCTTAATCTCTTTGATTAGTTCTGAATATTTCTTCAGTTAATATTTGGAAGCTTTGACTTCATTTGAATTGTTCTTGAAAAGCCTGGTTGTAATAGACAATTGTTGATTTGTATGCTTGATGCAGCTTCAAGTATTTTCTCCAAGGGAATCAGAACCTCCCAGGATTTCAACAAATCTGGGTGGATCTCTCTGCTGTTAATAGATATTAGTCACCTTCATTTTGATTTTCTGAAATAGCAGAAGTATCTGCTATAGACTAAATAGCCTTGTGTTGCCCTTGAAACTAGCTGATTGCACACATCACTTTCCAACTTCTGCATAGGTTTATCTTTCAAACCCACACATTCCCACAAAAACATCAATTAGATTTGCCATTGCACCTTACCATACTTCTCTAACTCTGGTATGATGTAGAAAAAAAGTAGTTTCTAGCTCATTGCTTCAGGAAATGAGTGCATAATAAGCTCACAACTGTTAAGCTATGGTCGGCTTGTTCTGACACTTAGCAGCACTGTCGGCGTTATTATGAATTGGAACAGGGCAGTACAGAAAATAAAATTATGTGATTTCTAAGGGCTCTGTTTTTGAAACAGATTCACACAAAAGGAGTGCAAGTTACCAAGTAGCATATTAAGGATAAGTTCACAAAAAAATATTATGAATTAGAGATTTCGCAAATGTCACCATAGATTGATCACAATTTTTTGAGAAGTTTCAGAAAAGCAGAACATATAAATGCCCCAGGTTTCCAAAATGTAGCTACTCAGTCTTTGAGGTCTCTGGGGTGAATTGACAAAGAACAACAAGTTAGACTGATTCTGCGTTCAGTTAGATGTCAAGCTGTGCAACACTTACGAATACTGCACCCTTCCACTTCCAGATGACAGCTAGGTTTCTTTGTCTGTGAGGGGAGGAAAAAAAAAGAATATATTTAGTTACCTATTGTCAGATAATGAGTGAAGCCTTGAAAGTGCTGCCAGCCCCTGAATGCTAGCTGTTAGCCCAACTGTGGGAAAGTGCTGTCTTTATATCAGGTCCATATCAGTAAATGGGGAAATGAGGTTGTACATAGCAACGGACTCATTAGTTTGCAAGTTTTATTTATGTACAAATACAGAGAAAAAATGAAATTTATTTTGAGCAGTAAAATGTGCAATGTGAAAGTATTAAAATCAATACAATATCTAGACAGGGTGTTTTACTGACAGCCTTAGAAAAGAATGTCCTCCAGTTCATCCACAGAACAGTCGCTATAAATGCACTATAAATGTATGTGTGCTCTCTGTAGCTGCATCATTTTGCTTACTGCTGGAATCTTGCTTTTTTATAGCTTTGGGTGAGCATGAAGCAATTGTTTGTTCTCTGTTATCAGTCTTACAAATGTAAGCCAAAGACATGGTTTAAGTGTAGGACCTCTCTAGCAAAGGAAAATATTAGAATTAATTCTAATTAATTGCAACAGCCAATAGCTCTACAGCACTGAAATCTTTGACCAGCAGTTAGCACAAGTGGGGGAACTCTCAGAGTTGGATGTTTTCTTCATTGCTTGACCAAAAACAATTCTAATTTTGACTTATTGAATAGTTTTTCTGGCAAGCAATATTTGAATAACAACACACACTCATCCACTTACAATAAACCTTCAAAGCAGTGAGGTCTGTGAAACAGGATCTTCTAGGTTAACTAGTCACACTCCCTTCTATCATTAAGTTTTGGTGCAACATATATATTTAAAAGAAAGCATTGACCACCACAGAAGCATCACTGTAGACCATACAGTGGTGGTGATGATCTTTGCCATACTGAATATACATCTAATTAATTTCCATACATTCCAGGCATGACCGGGCCTGCATTTTAAAAATGGCCAGAGAAGACTTCCTTTAATTCAGTGTATGTCCTTTTACCTCCTTATTTCATCAAGGGTCTAGCTCAGACATGGGCTTAGCAGTGTTTGATTCTGACTGTCATTTCTCTCCAATTTCAGTCTGACAGTCTGTTTTGTGTTCAAGTTTGTGATGGAGAGCCTGTGCTTTGTGCTTTCCTCAAGAACAAAAAGAGTCACAACGGAATCTTTAGCAAATATTTCAGTATCTTGTGTGTTTTTGAAACTTCTGAAGTTTCTGGTGTTGAAATGCCTCTCTCTAGGAAAACAATGGAGATCTAAACATCACAGTTGAAATCCATGGCTCCTGAGGCTTTGATGCAGTAAATTAGGAAAGAGGGGAACAAAGGCCAAAAGGTTTTAAATAGAAAAACAAAAAGTTGCAAGTTATCAGGAAATATAATTCAATTTATTTTCAAGCCTCCTCTGAGATGGATTTCTCCATGACAATAAAGATGAAGATAAACCAGGACCAGAAAAGACATTTGAGACATCTTTTGCATAGTAAAAAGTGTGATTACATGTCATGCCTATTTCTACACATGTAAAAATGTGTTTATAATCCATTTGTTCATTCAGACACCAGTCAAACCTGACCTACATACTAAGTTTTCATAAAAACTGTCTTCATGAGCACCAGAGAATCAAATAGAAAACAATATTTTTTTAACAGGTTAGGGGTTTTTTTTGTCCTACAGCCATTCCAAGAGTGTTAACAAAGCATTTATTACAGCGCTTCAGTGTATATATTTAATTTAGGGACAATATGTAATTTTTTTTCAAAAAAATAAAATAATCACATAACAAACGATCTTCCAGATGAAGTTCTAGCTAATTTCTAATCAGACCTCTCCAAATGTTTTTATAGTTCATTTAAAAACCCCAGATTTAACCAAATCTGGAGAGAAACTGTGCTAGGACTCTCAGCACAGAACAGAATTTGCTCATTAACAATTACTGTCTTTGAAGAACAGCCATGTGCTGACTCAGAGCAGTCGGTTCACTGATCAAAATATGAATGTTTTCCCATGCTCTCTGGGTAACCCCCCAGCTGTGCCGGCTGCCTGAAGAAGCTGCCTCAGGTGTTTTTTAACAACATTTGCAAACTTCTCCAACTGCAGAGATCTTGGTACAGGAGTGAAGTAAGCACCTGAAGTCAGGCACAGAATTCAATTACCCTGAAGTGTGGCTGCTTTGCCCTGCCCTCATTGTAAGTGAGCCACTGGATTTTTACACATGCTTCTGAACCCAAAGAGGGCAGGAATAATTTAGAAAACATCCAAATACTTCAATATGAAAATTTTTATATGCAGGATTTCCTTTCAGAAATGCCTTCTTTTTCTTTCACTTTTTGAAGTGCAAATTATTTTTACATTCCTTTTTAAGTTGCTAGCCACTTTTCGTGACTAATTCATTATCAAGCTTCAGCTAAAAATTTACCTCAGCTCTTAGAGGGAAAACAATGTCTTAAAAACTTAGCCAAAGAATAAAGCAAAGCACCTTGCTTTTTGTGTGAACAAAATGTTCTCAGTTGAACTTGGATTATTTTTATTAATCTTATTTTGTATTCAAACAAATTTAAGATATTAATGTTTGCTTGGAATCTGTTTGTCTTAACTCTTTTTTTCTTAAGTACAGCTTCTGACCTTAGAAGAGAGCTGGATACAGAATGGATTTTTGACTACTATTGTGCAACTTTAACTCAGATCAATCCCTGAAGTTGTTCCAAACAATGCTGCTGTAAGGGCATTGCAGAATCAGTAAGCAAAACGTGCCTTCCAAATCCTAGCCCCAGCTAGATGACAGATAAAACTGAAAAGTGTTAAATTGCTTAGTAGTTCATCAGTCAAATACAGGTCTGATTAGGATCATGCTCATTTTGTCTTACACAAGTAATTTTCAATAAAGTAAAGATTCACATTTCTAAAATTGCCTAGAATATAAGGAACTGGTTGATATCTTCTAAACTTTTCTGGGAAGTTTTCAACCTTTCTTGCGTCATTAGATTTCAGTAAGAGATGGAACAACACCTTTGTGAAGGGTGCTGGTGAGATAGCATCAAAACTGCACTACACAGCTCTGATCATCTGTGCTCTGGGAAGATCAGCAAAGTGAATTAAATTAAAGCAAGTGTCTCCTGTGAAGCGAGGGCAAACACTTGGTTGTCCAGCACAGAAAAAATGAAAAAGATGACTGATCTATGTGAGCCAGTCATGGGGATTAAGGGGATAGGAAAGAATTACTTAAACTAAAGGATACTCTTGGCCCGTGAACAAATGAGCTTGAACAATTCATGAATAAATGAAGCTTTCAGAAGAAGCTCAAGTACAAGGTCTGGAACAGTCTTGTAGTCAGGAGAAATGGATGAAACACTGACCTACTTTCAGCTGGAGCATGGTTAGTTACAAAAAGAGCTTGTATAATGCAGGTATTGAGAGGCCCAAAGAGCCCAAAAGGTCCCTCCCCAGCCTGTGGCCCTGTATTACAGGGAGTACAAAAGCGATAGCAGCATCCTGGCAGGGATCTTGATGACTGTCACTTTCCTCAATATTCTCATTGCTTTTCACATGTATCATTTTTCTTTGATTAAACAAAAATCAAATTAGCAAAATCCCTGCACTTCAAAGATTTTGACAGTAAAATATTTGAATAAGGGAGCAAGAAACAAAATTATATGCTGCAAGAAAAAAAAATACAGAACTGTCTCTTCCTTCTCCATCTAAAGTTTTTCTGTTCCTTGTGCATGCTTGTGATCTCATTAAGAGCCAGTGTTGATGGCTAAGCATTCTCAGTTTTTGCTAAGGTGAAATAAAAAAAAAAGAAGAGTCAATGGTATTTGCATATTCTAGCTTTTTTACAGATTCTAATTTTATGAGATTGTGAAATCAAGACTTTCTACTCTGATTATGATGACTAAAATTAAATCTGTGTTGTGGATGACAGTGGTGTCCATCTAGATGCGTTCTTTCCAATGATCCTAATCCACTTTCTCATTGGATAAATGGCAGGATCACAAATTCAGTTCTCTGCAAAATAGTAATTAATACGCTTCAAAACAATTTTAGCTGAAGCCAAGAATTATTTGGGCACAGGCAAGGATTAATGGGCACAGCTTTTTGTCTATAGCAATAAAGTAATTCAGGGGAGATCAGAAGTACAGTAGATTAGCATCTCCATTATGTGCCTGCCTCCTTTCTGAAAAAACCTCCCGTCAAAGCAATAAAGCAAGCTTCAGTCCCCATTGCTGTTCAGCTGAAGGCCATGTCAGGGCACATATATCAGCCTTCCAAAGCAGTAACAACACATTAGCTCATTAGTAGCTTCATACAAAACAGATCTGGAGTCCCTCAGTGAATAGTATATAGCTGCCTTTGTGTAGCCAGGATTTTGACAAAGCACTAAAAAGTGTTTCTTAAGCTCTAAGGAGGAGTGAGACAATGACAAAGCAGAGACAATAAAACATGGTATATCCAGTTAGGTAATTGCCGTAAACCTTCTTCCCTGATTAAATCTCCAAGAAGTCCGTAATGTTTTAAGACAGGCACCCATAGGCTTAATTCAATGATGTGACAGAAAAAAATTTAAAAGCCCCATATCTCATTTTTCTAATTCCCTTAGGCTCTGGGGGCTGAAATCACATGAAATTTCTCTTAGACTGAGGTTTTTAAGTGTCACTGTCCTTTCTTAAAGAAAATGGGATTTTAACGCAGAAAATTTAAAATAAGGGTCAAAATAATTTTTAGCTCAAAATTTCACCCTGTTGTCCATAGAATGTAGTAAATTCTGGTTGAGGCAGAGACACAGTATTTTGCTTATTTCAAGACATTTTGAGATCTTTTCTGGGGAGAGCCAGTTGATCCAAATTTTATGGATTAAATTGTATTTAGTCTCCCAAAGAGACAGAAATAGTGGGATCCTAATGAAACTTTCTTTCTGAGAAATAATTCATATATGGCTAGGCACTTTTGAAAAAGCTCCTCAGACATGTTCAACATCTTTAGAAAAGCAACTAAAAACCTTTGAAATTTAACTCATATATATTCAAAATCTAATTCCCACCAAATACTATATTTCTGTGAAAATGTAGCATTAATTTTCTATACGACTAGAAAGCCAGATGCTTACCACCTTCCTCAGAAGTCATACCTCCCTTTGGCACAAAACACATTTGCTGCAGCATTTACTTAATGCTGCAAATAAATGTCATAGCTGTCACAAAGTGTGACAAAAAAGCAACATCTCTTTCATGCAAATCTGACAGCCTTGGCAGGAGTTTTATTCTAAAATGTTGCTGGTAAAGAAAAGTCCATTTATGCAATACATATTGTAAAACATCCACCTCATAGAGTTCTCTCAAAAAGTAAAGGCTGAAACTGATCAGGGTAATATAGCACTGTGAATTCTCTCGCGATGGAAAAAGGTTTAAAAAATAGCATTCATTTACATTGGTTTGCCTTGTCTCCTCAGCTACGCTTTTTAAGGATAGTGACAAAAAAGAATCAGTTTACTGTGAAAAGGTATAATGTTGACAAAGATGGATTAATGAAAAGCAAAAATACACATTATTTATACAGAAACTGGAATTTCATGCTCTTTCTGAAGGCATTACAGAAAGATAAGGTAACATTTGAAGATATTCAGCCCCAACAATGTGGAAGAATGCTGTCACAGGACTGGATTATTGTATTTATCGTAAAGGCTCTGAACCTTATTATATTTATATATTGCTTGCCACAGGGTATTTTGAAAGTGGTGAGTACACTGGAAAACAGCTTGAAACGACCACAGCCAGTCATTCAAAACCCAGAAGGTTTGCCCACTGACTTCTCTCCCCGTTGCCAGTTTCTGTGAGCTTGAATGTCTGACTTCAGTCATTTCCTGAGCATTTGTCTGCATGGCCAGCTGTATGTCTCAGTTTAGTTATTCATTGCGGACCTTTCCATTTTGTTAAGGAGTATAGTTAGCTGTATTTAATATGACTTTATCAGTTTGAACTCTTCATAGAGTCCTCAGTTGTGAGAAGGGACTATACATAGAACTTTAATACTGATCATAAAGTAGTAATGATAAAACGCAAATAACACCTGCCACCTCATATGTACTAGTTTTTATCTGACCTTTGCTCAGAATTGTTTTTTCCTTTCTTTATATACCACTAATTATCTGTTGAGTTTCACATTTGCATGAGGTAGACGCTATTATCAGTAATTTGCAGACAAGGAAAATAAGATACAGATGCTGCATCTCCTTTTGGGAAATACTGGTAACTTGGCTACCAGTGCTGCTATTATCAAGGGAAGTTTTACTAAATTTCCTGAGAGAATAAAAACACTAAGTGACTTGTCCATGAGTCACTGGAGGTATTAGAAATTTAAACCAGAAGCCTTGTTACAGCTCCACATACTAACTTTAGGCAGTGCCTATCACCATACATATTTGATAAATTGCTCAAATCAAGTGATTATTTTTTCCAAAATAAATATCAAATGGCTTATTAAGTGTTGCAGCCATCATTTTACTTCTTCCTACACAGAAATTTAAAAAGGACACCATCACTTCTTATCCGAAAGAAGTTTTCATTCAAGAACTCATGTTTACTACCCATTTTTTCCTTTTTTTAAAAAATCCAGATATGGCAAAGTAGTTAAGCTGAAAATTTGAAATATAGAGTGTTATAGTGATTTGGGAAATAACAACCTCTTGGGTTCTGCTGTTTCATTTGGAGTTTGTTTGTTTTTAATAGCACATTACAAATTGTGTCTTTTGGGAAAAACTGTTGATAATATTTTCTATAAAAATGTAAAAATCTAATTCAGATAGTGTAGATCTCAATTATTGATGAGTAATCCTCAGGATTATTTTGTCTATGTAAACCTACACAGTTTTTTATCTTAAAAAATGTTCTCATTTTTTATCTCTTACCCCAGCCTGAAGTGTCCATCACATAAGCCATCCAGTCACTATGTCTGTCATCCCTTTAAAACTCCTTTAACATCAGGTCTTCCAGAAGTGCCTTCTGGAAAGGATCTCTGAGAACTGGAGAACTTGTATAATCAGTTGTGCCTATATGTATAATTGAGCTAGAAGTAGTACATCATTATTTTTTGGTAGCTTCATTTGCCTAAAATACCTCAAAATTAATTTTTAAATGCTATAATGGCATTTTTGGTCCTGAATCTAGACAGAAACCAATGGCAAGAACAATCTGAGGTTTCAGAAGTTTTTAAAACAGGATCTGCCTGCTCTTCAGCATCACCAGTCTTCAGAATGAAACTGGAGCATAATCATCACCTTATTATCCTTTCAATGGCAGAATTTCCCAGATGTGTTCAGCTTTTTTTACAATAATTGTCACCAGTTTATTCACAGTGATATTGGATAAATGGGACAGTACAACCACCACTTTATTAAGATGAAGTTACAAAGGAAAAGCCTGATTCACCTTCTGGTGCAGCTAGTAACAGTTCAGGAACCAGGCAGAAGCAGGCAGAAATGAGGAATTAAAAGGAACAGGCTGGTGGGAACTGATTAAGGTCAGAAAAAAACCCTGAACAGTAGCAACTCCTTTTCATCCTATTGCCCTCTTTCAAAAAATTTTAACACAGAAAAAAGTCCTGCCTGCCTCTCCCATTCAAACAAGGAAATATTTCCATTTTCAGAAAAGTACAAGTCAATGCCTAAAAGCTCCTGCCTGAAAACAGAAGTAAGTTGGAATATGTGGTGGGAGCTGTAATTTGCTCATCACAGCCTGGTTCTTTTCCATAAATCAGGATTTGTGACTGGATTATATCACCCATAAAAACCTTGGCCAGAGATCCCAGGATGAACATCTCTCCCCTCATCCTGAGTGGAGATCATGCTGAGAGTGCTTTGGTAGCAAATAAATACAGAATACGGGTTGTTCAGCTGACTCTCCAACTTTCTGCTGAAAGGCAGGTACAAATGTCAAAGTTGCTCCGGAGAGTGAGAGGCCAGCGCAAGAAGGGGGAGTTAAGAGTTCAGTGTATTTTTGCAGTAGTCAGAGCAGAGAACGAAGAAAGGAGGATGTAAAAAGAAAAAAGCATCCTGTCTTCTCTGAAGCCATAGAAGCATGATAAAAATGGGTTTGTGAATGTTCACCAAGATCTTGCCTGTGCTGTTTGTTAGCTATACCAATTTTTCTAAGTCCTCTGTATGATCATTCAAAACTTGTGGCAGTGACACCGTTTCAGACAAGTCCCAGAACTGCTTTTCTTTTTGCCTACTTGAGGAACTGCTTTGCCTCTGCTCCCACTGAGGTCAGAGAAGATTACACAGGCAGCATGGGTGATGAGAGCTGGGCTTGAAGGTCACAGTCACAATTGGTACTAAACCCACCCAATTGCTGTATACTGGGAAATTCAAAGTCTTTCCTCAGTCCTGTTATGACAGGTTTTTGCTTCCATGATCACAATGATTCAATGGATACTGACTGCAGTTTAAACTGAGGGATAAAAAAAATATGGGTACCAACAGTAACAGAGAGAACCATGGTGGCAAAGTACCCCTAGAGGAATAAAAAGCAAAGGACAAGGTAGAAGATCATTCAGGAAAGAGCAGACTGCCACAACACCACTGGTGCATCTCTCCTTCCCAGCAGTGAGTGCAATGACAAGCCATTCTTTCCAGCAGTTCAGGGTGTCTCTACCAAGAGAGTCACTAGCCAAGAAATTACTTACAAAGCCATCCTGCCATCCTTTGCAGGAAATGTGTCTGGATGTTCTCAGCAGATCCCTTCTAACACTTCTGAGGTTAGGATTTTGTCTGAGCTCTAATAGGGGTAGGCAGGTAGGCACCTTCTGCTCAAGCAAGTTTTGTTCCCAACAGCTGTGGCTTACCTGTTAAACTTAATGCCTGTGAATCTTTAGGGTTTACTTCTTCCCCATAGCTGTGTTTTGTTCAATAATCTTCATCACTGCAATTATTCTCAAAGAGAATAAGAGATGATTGTTACAAAGGCATAGGTACTGATGGTAGATATAGCCAGAAAGCTGGGAATGAAAAAAATCACTGAGGAAATATTTGTTTTCTTGAGATAGTTATGGGTTATTTGATTTGATTAGCAGGAGTTAAATAATCTGTTTATTTGACAGCACATTTTAAAAGACCATTGAAAACAGATCACTGAATGAGCTGGATGGAGGCCACCCTTTGTCTCAGACAGATGGATGGATGAGAGGAAATGCATTCAAGACAAGTTTCCTGTGCCTCCATTTGGGAGGAAGAAAGGAGGCCCCCAGCGGACACAGCTTTCAACCCCATAAGCATACTTTTGCCTAAGCAGGACAAATCTGAGTATGAGTCGGGGGGATAAAATGAGACTAAAGTCTCTGAAACATAAACATATGAATGACTTTTCTTATTCTTTGGCTTTGTCTTTTTCCATTGTTTCAAATTCACATTATTTTTATTTTTAATAAAAGTAGATGATTTTTTGAACAAAAAGCAACTTTGTTTATCAAATACTAAAATGTTTTCATTCAAAAGCACGGAAAAGAAATATGTCAACTCTAATAAAACAGCAAGACCAGATTCATGAAACCATGACATATTAGTAGGAGACTGTCATATTGAACCTCTACTTTTTTCTGAAAATAGCTCTCCCAAAATTTGACATCCAACTGTACAAAAATTTAAAGACTACCTATTTCCCAACAGCAGCCAAGTGCCCTACCTTTCAAACATCTAAATAGACAAGTGAAAATCCTTTTACTTAGTTAATAGGTCTGTTGGCTCCTTCCCATCCTCTGTTCCTTGAGAGGAAGGGCCATCTCCACTGCAGCCACTGTCTACATGCTTGTCAAGGGGTGAATCCTGGTCCCTTGCTTAATTCTCCCTATCAAGAGTGGGTTCAGCTGGTCACTGCAGATAAATCCATCTATTTTCTTCTTTGGACTCCTCCATTGGAGGACACCTGACCCCATCCAGGAATTTGTTCTGCTTTTCCATAAACCAAATACTTTGCTCTGTGGTAGAGGGGTTTTCTCCTGCTGTTTCCAGTTGTCAGCTGTCTCTTATCGTCAGAGGCAACCTGTATCTTACCAGTCACTGACCTGGATTTCAAAAAGGAAAATGAATGAAAATCAAGTCATTGGAAAATAGCCTGATTTTTTCTATCTGGGATTTCCTCTGCCACACAAACCCCTCAGTCTAGTAAGGAGTCCCACCAGGAAGCCCTCATCTGGTACTCCTCACATGCGTTACCTTCACAAGAAAATACTTTTTCTTGTTTTATTTAAGGGTAACCAATTTAGAGTTTTCTTTAATCACTTTTATACAGCCTACCCGAAACTATCATCTTTGCTTAGTTGGAGAAGAATTCCAAGAGTCTACAGATGCAAATCTATAGAGTTATCTGCTAGCCAATAGTCACTGCAAAAGTCTTGGTTCAGAAAAGTTAAATTGTCTGGCATTCACTCAGGTTTGTCTTGCTCACTAAGTCAAGGTCTTTATTTGCATTGTTCATAACCAGGTTTGTGTCCGCCCCCCTGTTCCTCCCCTTCCAAGTAGCTTCAGCTGTAAGCCTCTGAGGGATCTGGTTTCATATTTCTTTTATGATACTTTTGAAACAGGAGGATTTAGAGTCAGAATGTTGTCACAGTGCTCTTTGGAAATGCACACTGATGACCTGGGAAACCAAAATAGCCCTCAGAACAGTTAAGGAAAGTTTGCAGGATTCCTTCATGCAAAGCTGGGCACCCTGAAAGAAAAATGCTTTCGAGTTCAAACTGTTGTTTGTTTTGGAGCACGTTTCTCTTTCTGCTTTCAGTGGTGACCTAGAAATGAGCTCACCATTGGAAGCAAATCTGTCTTCTGTTTCCACTCCTAAAGGATTACCTACTCTCTGAAGCGCATGGGGTTATTGATGGCCTTACACCAAGATTATGATTTGGAAATCTGTGAAAAAAATAAATACACACACACATGTGACACTGACAGATAGAAGTTAAAAAACTTGTTGAAACATTACAATAAAAAAGAGATTGAATTTGTAATAAATAGAAGGCTTCCTATATTCATAAACGTTCTGCTTTATGCCTGAACAGGAACATATCTATCTAGCATGGCTATGCAGGAGAACAGCAAAAACATAGTTTTGTAAAGTGCATATGGGCTATGTAGCATTTGGCAGCATCTCAGACTGAGATCCAATTAACAAACAACCTCACTTTGACTTTGCGTGGGGTTAACACAGTTTTCTACAAGCAGGTCATGTGAACCAGTGCTGCTGGCGTTTGATTAGTGCTTCAGTTCGGAGGCTGATGACAAACCAAGCAAAGGCTGCTCTGCCCATCAGTCCATGCTGAAGATGACCAGCACTGCAGAAGATGACTAAAGTCAAGCACCAGATCTCACCAATGTCACTTTTGACAATGTGTAGTCCATGGGACTTTGAAGGCAAGCAGTGTCTGCCAGCAGGGCCAGCATGTGAAAGAGGCACATGACAGCCACCCACGATGTCGTTGCCAAAGATGCCCTCATCTTGATTTTGTAGCACCTCCTGCTCTCCTGACCTTGTGAGTGCACACTCCTCAATCCCTTTCCCACGCAGGGACAGACAGGTCCAGGATATATTCTGTAAATGCATTGGGAGCTTTGACATTTCAGCCTCTGCCTCGTGTTATGGGGAGGATTTTCAGAGCCAGTGACTGACAGCTAGCCCACCAGCACGCAGAGGTGGAAACCTTTTTAAGTTGAGTCAAAGAGAGATGGCTTTAGTTTTCCTCTTGCAGCAGTTAACTTATTAAACTGAATATTGACAAAAAGCCAGATACAGTAGTGACAGACATGGTACAACACCACAAGCAGAACACAATAAAAGACTAGGCTCAAGCATCTCTATTTGGTCAAGTGTCAACCTGCTTTGAAGTCACTTATTCTGAAACTCCTGGGAAATTACCTGGGAGCTGATTTCATGAGTTTGCTTTGGTCTCTCCTCATACATACCTCTCCTTGTCCCTTTCCTGCCCTTTGTCTCTGTCCTTCACACATTTCAGAAGGAAGGATTATAAAAAACCCACCATAAAACCCAAATCTACATGTGCAGGAGAGAATTCTCTTAAGTCATTCCTTCTCTTTTTTCACTGATGTATTCTCTCAAGAGTGATAATCATCTTCTTTGAAATGCAGGTCTAAGACGGAAGGAATTTTTATCTGGAAGAGTAATATAAATTAGCTTTGACTGCCAGTTTCCACTGATTATTACTTTCCAGGCGGAATTCCTACAAATTCTTGAGGCATGACCTCTGATGAAAAAATAAACCCCTTTAAAACTTGTTTGAGAAATTCCAGATAACTTTCACAAGAGATTTAATTTTAGAGCATTAACACAATCTTGGTTGGAAAGATAAAACTACAATGCAGTTATTTGGTAAGAGTCATTACTGAACAGTGAAGTCATTTGAGCTTATTTTACTGTGCTTATCTTTTTGCTCTCTTTTTCCCCTCCCCTTCAGACTAATTTTATTATGCATTACTCAGTGCACTCTGGATTCACCCTCATAAAAGGATAAAGTATCTCAGCAGATATCCAGGCTTAGGCAGTCAGAGTAAACTCACAAGCCTTAGTTATCTACACCAAACAGCCGGTGCATAGGGTATCGTCTACATATTGTCAGTTAGTGTTCATTAGCTTGTAAATCTTGCGTTTGTGAGGCTTAAGCAAAGGTAAAAGCTGCCACAGATAGAAGAGAGCTGTTTGAAATACCAGTGCCAAGCACTCAATGGCAAATGCATCTTTGAATCTGATTTTGCCTTTCCTGAGCAAATTAATTTAAAAAATTTGCACCAGCAAATCAAGAAAGCCACTGTCTTGCACCTCTATTTGATCTGCAGATGCATGAAGAACACGTTGGAAGATATTAGCTTTATTGCAATAATTTTCATACTTTTTGAATGTTTAGGGCCAGGCTCCCTGATTCTTTCCTTGCAAAGCATGCACGCGCTGCGGTGAGGTGTCTTGACTCTGGAGCCATGCAAGCTCATGCTGAAGGAGCTTGCCAGCCTCAGTGCAGTCCTGCAATAGCACCTGCCCACTCACACCCGGGTGCTTGAGCAGAGCCATACAGAGTGGATGCCTATCTTTAACTTGAATTATACCGTGGAGGAGTGGAGCAGCAACACTGCCCGCCAAAGCTTTCGCAATCACAGCCACTGCCAGGTCAGCACACCTGCCTCAGGGCTAATGGATGAAAAGTGCAGTGCTCTAAAGGCAACAAGATCCAAATATGTGGGGGCCTTGGGGGAGATTATTTCTGTGTCCTCACATTTAACTTCAGCCCTGTCAACAGCATTATAGCTGGCTGAGACTTTCCAAAGCAGAACAGAGAGATCACGCACTGGTTTCCACTCACTCTGAGCAAGAATTAGCAGCTGGCTACAGTCCCATGGAGAAGTCCAGCTGCACTCTCACCTGTACCTGAGGCAAAGCATATTTTTTTTCAGCCCAACTTCTGTCTTCTAAAGTGCTCCTCTTCCCACACAAGCATTAACAGCTAGTACTCCAAGGCCTACCAAGGGATGACACTGGCTGCCTGCACATAGGCACCTGCCCAGTATCAGTATGCTGGTCTGTCTTATGTCTCTGTGGGAGTAAGCACCAACTGAGTACAGGAAGCTGCACAGGTCATTAGAAGCTTCTTTTATGTGTGAGGACCAACTTAAAATAAAGCCTAACCTTTCCTTCCTGACAGCTGCTTACAATACTACTTCAGAAATTCACTGCCCTGCATGAAAGGAGCATGATCACTTTCTGCCTAGAAAAATAACCTTTCAGGGAACATGTTTCCATTTGGAAAAAGTCCCTGTTTTCCTGCAGAAACATCAAATTTAGTCCTCCTTCATCCCATTTGTTTTGTCATTTTCTAATCCCTTCTTTTCCATTAGCCCACATTGCTCATCTTACTGGCAAAATGGAAGAACAAAGCAGGGAAGGAAGGAGGAAGGCAACCCAGAATTTGATAACCAAAACATCCTTTCTCTATTTCTATTCTTTTTTTTCTAGTCATTAGGCTTTCAGCTATACTTCATTGCTTCTGGCTCTGTAAGGTCAGAAGTATATTACATGTTTATCTCTTCCTCTTGTCAATGCTTCTCTATCAGCAATCGCTGCATTATTTCTTTCTAAAACTCCATCCATGTAAAGCTCCTTCTCCCCTCTTCAGCTCATCCCAGCAGAAGGATTTCAGCTAGCTGAACTGGTAGTAACGTAATTCTGGCTGAATAAGAAAGAGAAAGTAGATTTAAGCTCAATGGTTACCTTGAAGCAATAACTGCATCCAGCAGTCTCTTGACATACATGTGTACCTGGTGTTTAGGTACACACTATTTTGCCCTTTGAGGAGTGCCCAGCTGCCTTAGCCAAATTAGCCAGTTTCTCCATTAACTTAGCTTTATGGACCAGCTTATTTACAATGTGTAGAGTACAAGTGCAGGACCAATAGTGCAGCTAAGCAGGATTCATTCATTTGCTTGCAATAAATGCACTTGAAGAGCATAAATGGGGGGGGGGGGG
>Ga0065711_1005356_pt1 | contig 21006 bp, 21 predicted proteins | sample Hoacrofraction12_FD_59098 | JGI IMG/M metagenome (GOLD analysis project Ga0065711, IMG submission 59098) | Hoatzin crop microbial communities from Cojedes, Venezuela - Epithelial fraction 12 v2 (version 2) | ecosystem: Host-associated > Birds > Digestive system > Esophagus > Crop | place...
TGGCTTCCACTTTCTAAGCCAGCATCCTCTTTTGTGGCCAGCTGGATCAAACATCTCTCTCCTTCCAGACACTTCTCACTTGTCAGACTGGGTAGGATCAGTGGTTCATGCTTCTAGCAGCAGACTTCCACCCCTACCAGTAGAGCACGGGTCTGTTTTGCTTACTGTTCAAGGCCCAGCAAAACTGGATACGCAGCTCCCTCATCACCACCTCCCATCCTCCCAGTCTGTTCTTCCTGCTTCTCCCTTCTCTTGACTGCAGTTCCCCCAGGGAAGACAGACCGGCACCTTGAGGAAGATGGTCTTCACTTTGGCGCAGTCCTTGCCCATCTCCTCATCCACAATGGAGTAGAGGATATCTTTGGAAGGGATGCGGGCGTAGGCAATGCGCTTGTTGTTGCTCATCATCCAGATGAAGATGTCGGGAATAGTGTGCTGGGGCTGTGAACACGAGCAAGGAGCCCTGTCAGTGTCTCAACTCCCTCTGACTGCTGAGGCACCGGCGGGGCTGGACACCTTCTGAAGGCAGATTCAACAGAAGCCACAGGAGATGGATTGCCACATCAGGGCCATTGAAAGGGTTTTGAGCCTCCCACTGCAGAAGCTTGTCTGCTTAAGGAAAGCTGTTCAGAGCTAAGCTCGGCAGGGTGAAGCCTAGCAGGAAAGAAACTGGGATTTACATTTTTTCTAGTTTAAAAAAAATTAATTTTTGATTAGAAGACCAAAGATTTTCCTTCTCTCTTCATTCAGTGGCCACGGGGACTGTAGGGCAGGGGCCATAGCTTCTTTCCTTACTGTGGAAGAGTTTCCCTGTCTGGACAGGTCCCGTTACACCTTGCAGCCTGGTTTATCTTCTGTTGTGGTGTCACAGCCAAGGAAGGCTTTGCTGTAACACGGGTTATGTAGTCGAGGGTGGGAGCCTGCCGTGGGAAATAAGCACAGGAGGTGCAACAGCTACAGCCCCCGTGAGGGCTAATAACCCCCAATGGCTGACCCAGTCCTAAACTGTAAAAATATCAGAAAAAATCCTGTATTTTTATGAAGGAAGGAAAAAATATTTTGCAGATACAGCGTCCCTTTGGAAATTCTGTGAGCAATTCTAATACATTGGACTACTATCTCTTACCCGTGAGCTCGAGTGAAGCAAGAATACGGTGCATGGATAAAAATTAGACAGTTTGAGTCGTGCAAGAGGACAGAGCTTTAGCCCACAGCCCTCTGTAGGGTCACTTATTTTAACAACTCCCTGCCTAGATGGATCAGAAATGGCTCCCTGCTGCTTCCATTAAAGCTGCATGGACACATGCCACCTTCTGACGATTGATCCCCCAGGGAGCTGCATGTCTTCGCCATGGCTGAGGCTGGAGAAATGCCTTCAGCTCAGCTGCAGGAGGAACCAGCTCTGTTAATGGCTGGGGAAAGCTCTTAAATTCGTTTTAGCACTGACTCTTTCCAACCCAGTAGTGCAGGGGCAAGTCTGGGGGGGCGTGGGGCAACGTGTAGACTTGGAGTGGCTCCTTGCAGAAGACCTGTACTACCGAGGACTTCTCCTGCCTGCAGTGTTAGAAGAGAGGTCTCCATCCATCCCAGGCTGCTGTCACCGTGTGCTGACCCAGCTAATGTGTGGAGGGACTCACCTCGTCTGCCAAGAACCGGAGCTTCTGCAGGAAGTTTTGAACCATCTTCAGCTTGTCTTTCATGGTGTTCTTCTTCACCTGCGATCGCAGAGTTGTGGCTTGCTGCCCCATGTTCTCCTGTAGTTAAAGGAGAGCCCAGGACACTGCATTAGCAAGAGCAGAACAGAGAATAGAGAAAGGAGCAGCACCAGGCAGGTCTCCGGCATTTGGGAAAGGGTGGTGAGATGCCTTAATCTCACCACAGGCATCCTGGAAATGGTACTTCTGACATCCATCCATCAGCTTTGGCAGGACGGAGGAAGGACCCCTGGCAATGCAGAGATGTCTATCCCAGGAGAGGAGGCACAGGGCAGAGAGGTGTCTGCTGTGCTTAGGGCATTTTGGGGTGGCTTCTAGCTGGTATTAAGGATAATCTCACCCTTTCTCCTGGCCCTGCTGTGATTCAGCCCCTAACCATTCAGGAAAGAGGACATGGAGGATTTCACATGCTAGATTCATCGCTCTGTAGGATGCAGCTGGCTGCTTGAGCTGATGTCCTTGGCTGTGCCAGCTGGACAAGCCACTTGCATCTCTTTTGCACATTTAACTCCTTTGCAAGGAGCTGGGCTACCAGCCCCAAGCCTCTAGGCCATATCTATTCCCGGAGCAGCTGTGCTCTGCGGGGTTCAACTAAATTACTCCTGCATGGTGTCCTCAGTTATCTGACAGCAATGCAGCTCCTCCTCTGCTCTCCTGGATTCCTTTCCAGGCAAAGTAGAGTCTGGTGGAGAGGAAGCAGCAGTGTGGACCCAAGTGCCACCTAGGACCTGTGCAAGACCTAAGTGCTCTTGGGCGACTCTACTCAGAAGTAAACCCCAAACACTCAATCCACAGAGACTGCGAATCAGCACGCCTAAGGACTGAAGTTGCCCATTGCACTGAGAAGGGCGAGCCCTTGCTCATGAATCCTCCCCCCTGCTTGGCTGAATCATAGAATCATATGTTGGAAAAGATCTCTAAAATCATGAAGTCCAACCATCCACCCAGCACCACCATGCCTACTAAACCATGTCCTGAAGTGCCATATCTACGTGTTTTTTGAACACCTCCAGGGATGATGACTCAACTACCTCCCCGGACAGCCTATTCCAATGCCTGACCAGGCACAACCTTGCTTGAAACAGGCTGTAGTGAGGGACCCAAAGCTGAACACTCCACTCGAGGTGCAACCTCACCAGTGCCCAGTACAGGGGCACGATCCCCTCCCTGCTCGTGCTGGCCACACTATTACTCGTACAAGCCAGGATGCCGTTGGCCTTCTTGGCCACCTGGGCACACTGCTGGCTCATGTTCAGCTGGCTGTCGACCAGCACCCCAAGATCTTTTTCCGCCTAGCAGCTTTCCAGCCACTCTTCCCCAAGCCTATAGCATTGCATGGGGTTGTTGTGACCCAAGGGCAGGACCCGGCACTTGGCCTTGTTGAACCTCATACAGCTGGCCTTGGCCCATTGATCCAGTCTGTCCAGATCCCTTTGCAGAGCCTTCCTACCCTCCAGCAGATCGACACTTCAACTTGATGTCACCTGCAAACTTATCGAGGGAGCACTCGATCCCCTCATCCCCCATTGATAAAGATGTTAAACAAGACCGGACCCAAAACTGAGCCCTGGGGAACACCACTCGTGACTGGCTGCCGCTTACCAGCTCCCGCATGCAGGACTTGAGCCTCTCTCGGTCCAGCCTCGTGCGGGAAGAGTGGTGCTGGTCCTTGTCCGCCAATGTCACAAAGCGCCTGGTGGAACAGGTGGTCAGCACGAATCCCATGGGAGCCCATGGGCTCTCCCCACGGAACCGTGGCTGGCTGCATCTCTGCCAGCAGCAGGGCAATCTCACCTGAGGGAAACGTACTCATTCCCTCCAGTCTGCAACACAATCGTGGCCAAGTGGCCTGTTTGTACCCGATGCTGAGTGTCATGCACGAGGACTAGCTGCCAATCAGTTACCAGTCCATGGAGGCCACAAGACTGAGGCTTTTACCACTGGTCTGGGGTCTTTGGGGTGCAGAGGTAAGCACCACCTCACCCTTGCTCCAAGCCAGAAGGCAGCTGATATGACATTGTGCCAATGCAATTAAATGCTTCCCCATCATCCAGAGGATAAGGCAAGGTGAGCTTATGCCCATGACCTTGCCCATAGCCCCGCAGAGAGCAGGGGTCTGCAATGTACCACCTTTGCCCATCTTTTACTCACGAGCACCCACTGCTCAGCTCCTCCAGGACGCCCCGGAGCCGGCGCTCTGGGTGTGGCTTCTCTGTCTTGATCATTTCCTGCACATCGTTGAGCCCTTCCTCCTGCAGCATCAAAGGAGGGAGCGGTGAGGGGGGTGGTGGGGCAGAGCCCTGCGGTGGGGGAAGGTCCCACCCGAGGTCTAGCCATGCATAGAACAGCCCTTTGGGGGCTGCCAGTGGGAAACATCTGCTGCTTCTCCAGACCTGCCAGCCTCAGGGCTCAGGTTTGGCAAATGTTTGGCTGTGGGGACCCAGCTGTGGGTGAGGGGAATGGCTCCGCCACCCTCCATGAGACTAGTTGGCCAAGGACTTGGCTGGACCTGCCAGGGTCTCACTTTGCAGATCCTGCTGAGACCCTGCCAACATGGAGCTGTCACAAAGGCTCCTTGGGAATTAGCTGAGACTATGAAGGAGGCTCTGCCATGCAAGGGATTCTAGCCTGCGGTCCATGGGGACAAAGCCTCCCTGCTCCTGCTCCCTTTGGTGGGGACACTTAGGTCTGACCTACGTAAAATTCAATGAGCTCCTTGGATTTGGACATTCAATTTGTGGAGCATCTAGCACTGGGAAACTTCCCCCTTTCTGGCACAGGTTTGCTACTGGGTCCTTGCACTGTTTGTCCCTGCTTTGTGACAAGCTACAGAGATGCGCGGGGAGCCTGGATGTGCCTCAGGCCAGCCCCATGCCCCAAGCTGTGTCCTTCCCTCCCTCCCTCCCTCCCCAGCACGTACTGACCAGCTTGTCTGCGATCTTGTCCATGATGTTGGCGTTGTACAATCTGCGGCGCTGGTCCTGCCACCAGCTCTTGATATAGATGCACGGCTTCTTCTCAAAGTATGGCAGGTGGAAGTAGTTCCTGCAAGAAGAGGCAGAAGAACTGCTCCTTGGTGGTAATTCTCCTTGCCAGGAACAGCCCCTGGCCCACAACTCTTCCAGGGAGGTGTGTGATGGGGAGGGGGTTATACAGGAAATCAGGCATGGGAGAGAGGAGGCTGAGGTGAATTGCACTGTGAAGAACAGAGGTTCTCTCTAGCACCCTTCTCTCCTAGCACCCTTCCCAACACCAGACCCAGGGATTGCAAATTTACCATCTTGGACCTGGTGGCCCAGAGAGAAACCAGGGAAGCTCTGTAACGGTTGGGACAAGATGAGGTTAAGTGTCTCAAACATTCGCCAAAAGTGCTAATGTGAATGACGAGGCCTGCGGCAGTTGGATACAGAATCACAAAAGCAGAGGCTGAGCATCGTGCTTGTCTTCTGCTGATAAGCACTGGACCTGAGCAAAAGGCCTGCTGATCCTGATGGTTGGGCACTGAATCAACCGAGTGACATATGGGGTGAGGGAGAGACCCTCACAGCCTGAGGCTACTCTGGTAAAGCTGAGCAGACCACTTCTAATTGCCTCCGTACTCAACTCCCTTTTTTCCAAGAGTCCTGCACCCAGAAGAGGTCAAACAGAGGTAACAGCAGCAGGAGAAGATTGCAACCACCAACTCAACTCAAGACCGAAAAGACTTTCCCTCCCTACCAGTGAGGAGCACGTGTGCTAATTTACAGCGAAAGAAAGGCTAACAGCCTAAAACAGAAAAGGTGATTATCGCCATCTAATTAGTTAGCATGAGAAGTGAGAAACTCAGCTCTTGAGAGGAGGGTAGCTGCGTATAAAAACTGAAAAAAATCACTGTAAAGGCGGCACCCCCCAGGACCTGGACATCTCTTCCCCCCGCTCCACTGGCCAGATCAATGCTCCACCCAGGACTGGTTAGATCTTTTTATTTCTCCCTCTTCTTCTTTTCCTCTCTCTTTTCTTTTCCATCTCCCCTATGCTCTTTTCCTTCTCCTTTGAAACCACAAAAGCCAGGCCTATCATAATCGTACCACCGTAGTCTGCTGATCGTAAGTGTGCCTCAGTGTGTTGCTTGTCATAACCATGCCACGGTAAGTTGATTTATCATCATCAAGAATAAATATTGTAAAGTGATACAGGATCTCCGGTGTCATTTCACCCTAATCCAGCCAAGGGGATCGGCAAATCTGAGTCACTCTTGCTAACGGAGCGGGACATTTAATCACTCTCACTATTGAGGTGTGGCAAGTTCCCACTCCCACGACCTCACCCATTGCCCAGCAGAGAGCAAACATCTCCAGCTGGGCAGCAGAGTGAGCAGGGGCACGAAGGAAACCGAAGCATGAAGACCCTTTTCTGAATGCTGCTGAGCATCTCCTACAGTCCCCCTGGCCTTCAGCAGAGGTCTCTGTCTTTCGCAGAGCTGATGGGTCTCCACTTGCTGGTGGGATGGAGTGGTAATAGTCGTGGTACAGTTAAGGGGAGCATGAGGCTGAAGAATATCTGCAGGGCGGGGGTCAGGAGGACGGGGCCAGACTCTTTGCAGTGGTGCCCAGTGACAGGACAAGGGGCAACGGGCACAAACTGAAGCAGAGGAAGTTCCAGCTGAACCCGAGCAAGAACTTCTTCCCTCTGAGGGTGACGGAGCCCTGGAACAGGCTGCCCAGAAGGGCTGTGGAGTCTCCTTCTCTGGAGATATTCCAGACCCACCTGGCCGCGGTGCTGTGCCCCCTGCTCTGGGTGACCCTGCTTCGGCATGGGGGTTGGAATAGATGACCCAGAGAGGTCCCTTCCAACCACTAATGTTCTGTGATTCTGTGAAGAATGGGTTTGTGCTTCTTGGCTTCCTGACTGTGAGCTGGGACCCACCCAGTGTAAAGCCACTGAAGATCCTGCTGCACCTGGGATCCCTGTTAGTTAAAAACCAGCTTCAGCCCATCCTTCTGAAGCCATCGAGGTGCTTCCAGCCAGAAGATGTCAGCAGAACTCCGTGGCTGAGCAGGAGGCTCCGGCACCCAGGGGCTGGAAACATCTGGATGAACAGCGTGAGGGTCAGAGCCCAGGAAACAGGCTGGAAAGCCACGGGTGCTTCTCATCTCCACCTCGCGTTCACCTTGACAAGGAGCTGCTGAACAAGTGAACGAACCCTAGGTAGATACTTTTATCTGGAGTGCAAATACCATCGATTCAGTGTGGTTTGCTTCATTTCCCAATCGAATTAAGTCAGCCAGTCAATTCTATTAACATCTATCTGCTGGTATAACACAGTTAAAATCCCCTTTAAGCATATCTCATCAGGTCAAATCCAATTAGCTTTCCTTTGTGCTAGTCCTTTGTATTCAAATCTAGGCTGTGGCTGAAACCCAGCCCAGACATCCCGAGACGTGTGCTGATCCTGCTCAGTTTGGGGCTTCCTGATCCAGCTGCCTGGGGAGGAAAGCACCCACCAGAACCACGCTTGCAACCCTCTGGATCTCGTCTGTATTTTAGGGTGACTGCTGCCTGCACGTCACAAAGCAACTAGTAAAGCAGACAAAAAAAAAAGTCATAATTTTACAGATGGAGAAACTGAGGCAGAGACACCAGAAGCGATTTCTCTGCTGACAACCAGCTGTGCATCGACAGATCCAGGGTAGGACCTGGTTTCCCAAGCCCTGGTGCAGTCAAACACCAGAGTGTGGCTGTCAGTGACTGGGAGCAGAGACTCTGACCAAAATGCTGCAAACTCGTGAGACGAAGAGGATTTTAAGTCTTTACCCTGCCTAACACAGTCTCAAGAACTTCTCCCACCAGTTTTTTGCATCCTTTCCCCTCTGCATGTCTGTGACCTTGTCTAGCTTTTAAGATGTGACGTGATGAAGAAATGCACCCTGTCTCAGCACAAATTACCTTGATTACTAAAATCTGTGCCTTATCTCTAGATGTTCTTTCTTGTCTCCACACGGTGCCTGTGATGTTTTTAGATTTCAGGTAGCCAGAGAGAACACAGGTGCAAAGCCCAGACTTCTCCTCCCTGATATCCAGTGATGGGTTGAGCCACGAAGGGTGGCAACGATCCTAGGGCAAGACCTGGTTTCAGATTGGTTTCCTAGATGTGCAAAACACACCTATGGGAGCAAACCTGTTTTTTTCAGCATCCACTAACAATTTTTTTTTAATACACTGGTTAACTTCATCCCTATTTGACATAGGAGAAGAGCACTAAGGGTGTCAGATAGCCATGAGTTTTGGATGCATATCTGGCCAGGTGGATGAAGGATGGGCTTTGTAGTGTAGCCTGGGAGGTGAATTTAGCCTTTATTGGACATCAGAGAATCCACAGGAGTGCTCAGAGCTGTAGGGAATGGGGTGGGTGTTCAGCTGGCAGACTAGTATTTAAGATGTTATCCACATGTGGTATCTAACCCACCTTTACAGGGTGTGGAGATCTGGTCCCCACTGCTGCTCCGAGGTCTGTTTGGCTGCATGGCTCCAAGGTACCGTGGTGGCACGGACTTTACCTGTGACTTCATCTCTGCAGACAGCGGTGGGAGTTCAGGCACCCACTGCGTGTGGGAACACCTACCTACAGACCACGTCTGAATTGAGATCCACACCTCTACCCTGTGACACTTCATTGGCCAGGCAGGCACGCTTACCTGTCTGTGACCAGGGGCTTCATGGGTTGAGATGAAGAAACAGAGACAAACTCTCCATCCTCATCACCTTCATCGTCACTTGAGTTCTGGAGCAGCTCAGACTCTTCCTCGTCCCCATCCCCTCCCTCTTTCTTCCTCCGTAGGATGGGTTTGGTCATGCCATCGATCTGGTTCCCGTAGTTACCTCAGGAAAAAAAAAATTGTGAAACGATGTCACAAGGCTGTAACTCCAATCAGGCTCAATCTCTTGGCTTTAGCTCAGGTTGGGGAGAAGTTATTTCTGCAGGAACCATGGGGGCAGCAGAGTTCAACTCTCTGAAACCTTGCCAAGGAACCACAAACGAGTGATGGGTGTCTGTCCCCTGCTCATGTCCCCTCTCGAGCGAGTAGGAATACACCTCCCTTTGGTGGTCAGCCTCAGGAGGCACAAAGCCAGGGTGAGAGAAGGAGCAGCTCCACTGGCCATGGCACAGCATGCATGGAATAGATCATCTGGGGACCTGGGTAGCTTGTGCCGGTAAAGTTACCATCACCTTCTCCTTACACTGAGAGCCTTGCATGCTCTGGCATCTGTTGGTATGGAAAATGGGGAAGAAATCCTTCTCAGCCTCATATCCTGCATTCCCTGCCAAGCATGCTTCAAAATCACCCTCCCCAAAAAGCAACCAACCTATTGTGACCTCAAAGTTGATGGGTTTGTCACCAATCTTCCTGTCGATCATGGTAGCTTCCAGGAAGGCTCCAAAGAGAAAGAACTCCTCCACCTTCCCGGTGCAGTTCTGCAGGACAAATCACGGGGCTTAGGTCTGAGGTCAGAGGGACACCTAGGAGGGCAGGTCCCCTTGGGCAGACTTCACCTGGCACCTCTGAGCACCCTCACGGTCTTTTTCAAAGTGACATGTCATTGCTCAGGCTTTCAAGGGGACCATAAATCTTTTCTCTCCCCCAGCCTGAGCCATCTCTCGGCTCATTGCAGAGCAAGTTTAATTAAAGATTTTTAGCCTAACATTTAAGTGTGTTGAGATCAGCCATTGCTTGCACGCGAGGGACTAAGGGACATTCAGGAATACAAGACTGAGTTCACTCACAAATTGGATTAATTAAATCACACTGAGCCATCTGCCTCGATGCTCTTTCGGAACTGGAATGGCTTTATTTCCAGGTGGCTTCATTTGCCCTGGAGATGAATTAAGGCCACTTTACTTCTGAAGGAGAGCTTTCACACAGAGGGTACACTGTCATCAGCCTTCTCTGTTTCTACTTCACACCCTTGGCTCATATGGATCTACATACGTAGGCATCCCCAGGTAGGACAAGCCTGGATGTGTCTGTCTGTGCAGAGCACAAGCAGCAGCCTTGTGGGCCCTACACAGCAGGACTAAAGCTGTGGGGCTTCTTTTTTCAGCAAACAAAAGTTCATTTTCTTTGACTGGTTTCACTCTGCCAGAATTGGTTGGGATATATATTCGATTCTTGGCTTCTGTCTGAAATCCATCTTCAGGAACAGGAGTGAGACGGCTGGCTTTAGGAGATGGCTCTCTTTGCCCTTGTCTAACTCCCAAGTGTAGAAACATCTCAAAGTTTAGGATCATCCCTCACCCAGATATTTCTTCTGCCCAGCACTCCTAAGAGAGGTGGGCGTTTGAATGATCATAAAATCTGGAATCCTTACAAGATTTGCGTTCATTGTGCTGGGGGATCCAGAACATTTAGGGAAACACTAAATGAAATCCTCAGTTTGAGAGATGAAAGTTAATCAACCAAGTGGCCTGAGACCCAAGACTGACCACTGGCAGCTATAGGGTGACTTACATCGGCGACTGATGTGGCCTGTTCGACTTGCACCTCGGTGGAGCTGTTGATCTCTGGATTGGTGGTGTCCAAGATCTCCACAGCAAGACTCATCAAAAGCCTGGCCCGGAAGGAGACACCTTCGCCCAGACCCTCGTTCAGCTCTTGGTGCTCATCCATCAGGGTGTAGTTCCGAGTGGACCCGTACATGTTCACCCACGCGGGGCCAAAGGTTGGCAGGAAGCCTGCAGCAGATCAGACATGCATGTAGGGAAGGGGATGTGCAAGGAGGAGGTCTAACTCACTCATGGATTGGCATCACATTCCTGGTCTGTGTACAGTGACACGGGCTTCAATGTGCACATGTGCGTGCATGAAAATGCACGCTTGCAGCCATACATGGAGACAGTTTTGCAGTGAAGGCAGCAAAGGGGACTGTGCAGTGCACCAGCCCAAAGACAGAGATGAGTCTCCCATTGGGCAAGTTACCCAGTGTCAGAGTCAAGAAAAAAGATCCCCCCATTAGTCCCCTTTCTAGAGACATCTTTGGGTTCACGTTGGCCTTGCCTATGCGTGCTGATGTGTTTGTGTGTGCGTGAAGGGGGGAACCTGTCAGATATTCATCCATTCATGGCAATGAATTTTTTGGGAGGGTGAACTGTTCTTTGGTGTCCTTGCTTTCAGGTATTGGACTGGAGGCTTGTGACCGCAGAAGACCACTGCAGTGAATCAAGGTCTCTTGGGCTGGCCACCAAGAAGCAGCTATCTCCGGGGGTGGGGAAGGGCCCAGGCTATTTTCCTAGTTCTCTGCCAAAGGGATGTCTCTCTACCATGAAGGTAGCTCAGTCTGCCCCCCACTTTAGCTTTACCTTTGTCTCCTTCATTAGAGATCTTCCGCAGGTCAATGAAATGGGTACCAATGGCCACATCATTGACTTTGTCCGAGTCTCGGATCTGGATCTTTATCCGCTTGCACAATGGGGGGAACATTTCTGTGAAGACTATTTGCTCGTTCCAGAGAGGCTCATAGCTGCTTTTTTGTATGGAGGTCTTCCCCTGTCAAGTGGGAGGAGATGGATGTTAGGCAAGGGTTTGAGCCACCCCTCAAAATCTGAACTGCTCCATTGCTAATGACCACTGCAACATGTATTCTGCCTTGTGGCTCTCCTCTCCCAAGTAACAAGCTCCTTTCCTCAGCTGGGAAATGCTGCAAATCCATCATAGTCTGCACAAGCAAACATAGCAAACAAGGGGGCTTTGCTGTTCATCTCAGCATCTACTTGCCAAGACCACTAGGATCATCTCTGGCCACATGTACAATGGCTGGTCCTGCGCACGTTACCTCCCAGGGTCACCCTGGTACCACACACAGCTGGCTCACCTTCTGCCCTACAAAGACCACCTGCACATAGGGGTCTACCAAGTCCTTGTTCTCCCCAATGAGAGCCTTCTTCACATTGGCCATGATGCTGGTGTTCATACGGGGCAGCCCCTCTGCTCGATAGATCTTGATGTAGAAACGAGCCCACTGCCTCTCTGGAGGGACCCCATCTGGGAGGAGGAGGTTCCTGCAACATCAACAGATAGGGTTGGGAAGAAATTTTTTACCCTGAGGGTGGTGAAACCCTGTGACAGGTTGCCCAGAGAGGTAGTGGAGACCCCATCTCTGGAAACACTCAAGGTGAGGTTGGACAGGGCTCTGAGCAGCCTGATCTAATTAAAGATGTCCCTGCTCACTGCAGGGATGTTGGACTAGATGGCCTCTAAAGGTCCCTTCCAACACAAAGCATTCTATTATTCCATGATATACACACCAAGCAGCTGCCCCACTTTCTGAGCACAGGCTCCGTGGAGGTGGACAGATGATCATTTCTGCAGCCGTACATTTTATTGCTGTTTTGTTTCTGCCCTTCCTCTTGTTTTGGGATGGGGAGTGGTGGTTTCATAAGCAAAAACTTAGAGGAGCTCCTTGAGGTTCTCCAGGGACAAAGTGCATTCCACTGAAGGGATATAATTATTATTGTCCGTGGAGTCTAGGGAACAATTAAACTCTACGTCATCTAGACATCTAAAGCAGTCCAGATGAACAGGATGTTAGAAAAGCCTTTTTTCTTTGTCAGGGTACAAGGGGAGCTCCACCAAATTGGTTTGCTTGGCATATCTGGTTTGCCTCTTCTGGAGGAAGAAATAAGAGCCATGGGGGATGCTGTGAACAAAACAATTTCTGGAGGAATTTCTGGAGCTGTCAGTGAAAAGTGGGATAACATCACCACAGGATGGAACACTGACCCAAAATAGTACAGGTGGTGCCTCAAACCCACCCGTCCCCAGCAAGTCAAGAAAGCTGCACTGGTATTTTGCTGCTAGTCTGGGTTTCTGACTAGTGGTGAGAGGCTGAGACAGACTTGAAAGTGTATGGTTGCTCTTGGAAACACTTAATTAGCCTGAAATATTTTGGGGCTGGAACTAAGTTGTAAACTCTCCTGATTTTTCTTCCATGGCCATTTAGATGCTCTGGGGAGTCAAAGAAGCCTGTCCACCCATGCAGTCTGTGACACCTCATCCAGACCTGCCTGCTCTGCCCTGGCAGTGAGCAATGAGACCCCATCCCATCGCCGACAGGAGCCAGTGAGGACACCAGGTTGGTTAACATCAGGCTGGCATTGGTATAGAGGGCTCAATAACCAGCAGATGGTCTGAACTTATAGAAGTGACTGGTCTGCACTTAATACTGCCTGGATTTGCACCAGTAATTTGCCACAAGTTTTCTCTCTGAAAAGCAGTTTACTGGTCCCTATGGTTTCATTGAGCAAGGCAAGCATGGCTACCAGAGGGACTGTCAGCCTGATCTGGTAGTGAAAGGTCATTCACAAGAACATCTGTGTGAAGCTGGCTCTGAAGATCCTTACCCTTCAATATCATCCTCGTCCGTCTCATTGGCTTTGTGTGGTGTCTTGATGTTGTCCCCTTTCCCTACCACGGCGATGTCACACTTCAGGTAACCTTTCAGGCCAGCAGTGAGATCTTCAGGGTCGGAAAGGATGGCCCATTTGTGGTAGAACTGGTGCTCTGGAAACCAGGGGACAAGACAGCCATTGATCAGAATGAGACAAAGCGATTACCACGAGGACTCGAAATGTCCTTCCACTCAATAGGGGGATCTGCACGTACAGGTAAGAGAGACCTTCAGGTGTTAGGATTTCAGACAGAAACCTCTGAAAAATTCATTAGAAAGATGTGTCTCATGTTGAAGACAGAGAAGCAATGGGATAAACTGTCTGAAGAGGGTGGAGTCTTCATGACTGGAAGTCACCATCCCTGGAGGTATTTAAAAGATATGTAGACGTGGCTTTTAGGGATACGGTTTAGTAGTGGCCTTGGCAGTGTTAGATTAATGCTTGGACTCAATGTTCTTAAGGGTCTCTTCCAACCTAAGTGATTCACGATTTTAAGTCTTTAGGGCCTCACATGCCTTTTGGATGGCATTAGAAAGACTTCGTCCTTCTATGGAGCAGAGAACCAGACTAGATACTCGCTTAAGGTCCCTTCAGAATCATCTACTGGCCAGCCCTGAAGTGCAGATGCTAGAGGCTTCATTTACATCTTAGCTTTCAGTCTTACTTATAGAGGCGGGATGCAGCAATAGGCATGACATAGCAAGGGGAAAAAAAACCCACGGTGATTTTGGAGGTATCTTTTCAAAAGGGGTGTTGTGTGTTCATCTCTGGCATGCTGCGAGCACTGGGTGTTCAGATGGTCATTGCTGTTCTGTTGATCATGAAAGCGCAACACGACAGCAGCCCTAATCAACCTCTCTCTCTTTTCCATCGCGCACCAGGCATCTTCATTTCTTGGTTTCAATGCCAGCCACACAGGGCAAGGTCCATCCCATGACCTTCAGCTATCTGGAAGGTCAGTATCTTGCCTAAGCAAGTCACCTTGGGCATCCTTCCTCAGCAGGTCAGAGGACAGAGACCAGCACACCCAGAGGGCATCTCAGCCTCTGGCTCCAACACCTTACTTCATGATGAGACCTACAACCTTCTCTGGAGGAGCTGAGTTCTCTTTCCTGATGACTCAGGGAGCCCAGGTGACTTGCTTATATCTAAGATACTAAAATTAAGTTAGATAAGCATCACTCGAGGAAACTAGCACCTGCCTGGCTGACTTGCAAGACAGTGATTCAGTGGTGCCAGTAGGCACATAGGACTGGTTGCAAACAGCATTTACATACCAGGCTGGGTATAAACGGTTCCAACATCCATCTTGAAGGAGCCTACTAAAGTCCCACTGCGCAGGAGGTTTTTTGAATGGATCACCTGGAAATGGAGAGGGGAAAACAAGTCAGACTTCTTTCCATGCCCTGGAAGCCATGAGGCTCTTTCCAGTGGTGTTCAGTGTCAGACAGGGAAGGAGCTGGTGCATTTTCCACGGTCTGTATAAGGACACTAAGAGGCATGGTGGGGTTGATAGCTGTTGCTTAGCAGTCTTGCAAGCAAGTGTATACTTGGATTGAATGCCAATCTGTGCATGGGATAGATATGAATACTCCTAATTAGCGTGCTTCGGTCAGCGAGTCTGCAAATCTTGTTGATCATCCTCCTGCATGGCTGTGGGGAGGGCTGCAGTCTCTGCTTTGCTCTCAGGATCTGCATTCCTGAATTTCCACAGTAGCCCTGCCAGTCTCATGCCCAGGAAACCATCTGGCACACTCAGGAAAGTCTTTCTTCTCCCCAAAATCCTAAACGCTTCCCAAGACAGGTTTATTTCTGCCTGGCTCCAAAGCACCAGAGATCATCCATGGAGAGAGATCGCGAATGCAGGAGTGGAGCTGTGTGGCCCCAGCAATGAAGGTCAGCAATTGGGGATCTGCAAAAGAGCTGAGGCTCTTAGGACCGAGCACCTTGGCTCCTGTTGGAGGTTTTGCATCAAAGATCTTAAATCCATCCCCAGTGCATACGTAGAACGGGCTAATTTCTTCCAAATCCCCAGGAGAAGGACAACACAACCATGCTCACTTACAGACAGCTTGATGATCTTGTCGAACATGACATCTGGGGGGACGTGGAAATCAAAGACGAAGTACTGAAAGAGAAAGAATGTTTGTGAAGGTGGGAGACCCAGGGTGGGTTCCTTTTGGGTTGAAAGGCAGTATGATGGTGCAACGCTCCAGCTGGAGAATCTGCGGCTGCCTGGAGGAGCATCCTGCAGCACATGTCACAGGAGGGATGCATCCACGCGAGCCCCAGCACTGACAGCCTCCGCAGTCTGGGGAACAGGAAGGAAGCACTAACTTCTTAGGAAAACTGAGAAGAATTTAGCACAGATCGAGTGAGTGCACTTTTTACCATTTTTGCAAAATACCAGAGGGCAAAGGCTTCATTTCTCCTTCTGCGTGGTTTGAGATTTCATCTTATTCTGACAAGAGGTGACAGAAGAAAAAAAGAAACAAACCACCAAGTGACAAGAAATCACATTTAATTGACTAACTGCATTGTAGACCCTGAGGAGCAGGTAGCCGTGAGCATCACCGGAGGACAGACCCACCTCATTGTAGTAAGGGCAATTCGTCGATTCCTTCATGGACGTGTATTTCTTTTCCTCTCCAACCTCCACGCAGACCACAGGGTCCATGTTGAGCCCAACCAGCTGCCGGGCCTCGATGATGGTGATGCTGACCTGGGGAGAGGGATTCACACATCTTCACCTCCTGAGATCAACATCAGATGCCGCTCGCTACCTTAATCCCTGTCCACCCATCTCCCCTTTCTTGAGGCATTTTCAGTGTGGTGGTGGCAGCCCTGGGCTCTGCTTGTCACACCAAAGACACTGAGCTTCTCGGACAAGCCAGAGCAAGCTGCAACGCTGTTTGGGATGAAGAAGACCCCGGACATCCCTGTTGCTTCAGCCCCAGAGCATGGGTGGCTTCACACAAGGTGTAAAGTCAAATGTATTTAGCCAAGCTGTGGGAGGGAGGCTTAGTTGGTGAGACCCTGGCTGGCGTCCCTTGCTTCTGTAGAAAACACAAGGGGATGAGGACTGTAGGTCCCTTCCAAACGAAATATTCTATTCTATGCTTTATTCTTTCTTCAGTATTCTCCACCACTTCGTGGTTCAACCATCCTATATGCATGCATACACACATGCAATTTTACTTAATTAAATTAATGATAGCTAGAGAAGGTATGTGTAAATTAACTCATCTGTTAAGCTTCAAGGTAGCCACTCCTGTACGTGATATATGAAAAATAAACTACTTAAAACAGAATATGAGCAAATCATCCAGATGAAACATTTGCATGTATTTATGGCACAGAAGTTTGTTATTCACAATTCAATCCACCTTGTGACATTAAATTAATGTCAGGTATTAAAATCATATCTAAATTCCTTCCTTGCAATATTAAATGTATATTAGGAATTCCTGCTTAGATTATATCTAAATTTCTTAAATAAAAACCAAGGTGTAATTCCATGTAGGGAACAAATCTTTTCAGTTCCAAGCAGCCATTTTTCTAGAGTCATCTCAGTAACATCTATCATAAGGTGGTGGCAGGACAGGTAACCTCCAGGTTTCAAAGCATAGTGAATTTGGGTATCCTTTAAGTTTGTTTGTTTTTTTTTTTTTCTTTTAATAACATGAACTTTCAGTCCGGGCTACCTTGAAGCTTAACAGATGAGTTAATTTACACATGCCTTCTCCAACTATCATATTAATCATTTTTGTAACTTGAACTCAGCTTTCTCTTAAGTCATCTAATGGTGGATAATAGAAACCTATTAAAAATTCAGCTATTGTCTTTGTGGGTAATTCTGGTGAAATTTCATTTTGGTAACATATTAAAGGCTTGACTTTCAATTGGATTTCTTTAAAAGAGTCTCAGGTTCCAGTCAAAAAAAAAAAAAAAGAAAAAAACACAAGAAGTTGCTGGGATGCTGTGATAATTTAAGCTGAAATATTCTCTTCTGTTCTAACGTGCTCCCAAAAGGCAGCCGACAGAGGGTAGCTGAGCCCTCCGAGGAAGGGAGCAAGGCCGCCCGGCATTTACCATTGCCCAAAAGACCCAGTGCAGAAGATCTGAGGTGCAAATGCACCTGGAAGATAAAGTCCTTTCCTCTCATTCTCAGATGTTCCACAAAAGCCAGTTGCCAAAGGAAGGCACATATAAGGAGGTCGACCAGGCAAGTACCTTATTCGTGAACCAGCCTAGTGCTGAAAAATCCTCCAGAAATTAGCCGTTCTCCATTAACACCACCCTTGTGATCCTCCTGTTTCCTGTGGCCAAATAACTGGACCTTGTGTTCCTTCTGCCTCTTGGTTCTAATTTGTTTTGCACCTTCCCCCTCCTCTTTATGTTCTTTATGTTCTCCCCTCTTGAACCCAGCACACTCATTCCCTGTAAGCCTCACGATTTTGTCCGCAGTGGATGCTGCAAATGTTCTGCAATAAATCTCTAACAAAAAATCATTATTTGCATTGTTCCGAGATATCCCCAGGAACGTGTTGCTGTGCTGAGAGGCGAGGACATAAAGCTAAATTGCTGCTGAGTCAGCACGACTTGCAAAAATGAGAAGAGGAGCAAACTTATGAATCAGGCTGGCACCAGCTAGTAAAAGAAGAGGGAGCATCATGGATTATCTGAGCCTTGGGAAACTAAATGTGTGGTTCTTCTGACTCTAGATAAAGTAGTAGGACAAGGGGTGATGGTTTTAAACTGAAAGAGGGGAGATTCAGACTGGATCTAAAGAAGAAATTGTTTATGATGAGGGTGGTGAAACACTGGCCCAGGTTGCCCAGAAATGTGGTCAATGCCCCATCCCTGGAAACATTCAAGGTCAGGTCGGATGGGCTCTAAGCACCCTGATCTGGTTGGAGATGTCCTTGCCCATGGCAGGGGGTCAGACTGTGTGGCCTTGAAAGGTCCCTTCCCACCCAAATCAGGTTGTGATTCTATCTGAGGAAATCCAGTCAGCAACCTACTGCCAGCCAGGGCTCACCGAGCTTGAATACTAAACATCATACTGAAAGCTCTTGGGAAGTAAGAGGACTGTATAGGAGGTAGCCTGTTTCAGTCACAGATTAATCTGGGCTTTCTGGGCTTCACCTGATGAAGAGCAAAACAAGCTAATTACTTCATCTCGAGCTCGTCACTCAACCATTTAAATAGCAGCTCTTGGGAAGTCGTGCTTTGTGACTACAGCACCTTGAAACCCAACACAAACTTGTTCCCTGCAAAACGGTTCCCCCACCCCCTGAGTTGTCACCCTCGTGAGCTGAGTTTGGGGACACAGCGTTGTCACCTACCTGGTAATCCATTGGCCTCCCAGCACTCGGCTCCATTTTGATGTCAGGCTTGGACCTTTGGAGGGGCAGAAGAAACCCTCAGTCAAACCACAGATGGGCTTGCTTCAAGCTATGACAGGGCATTTGCAGGGTCACCCCTCTAAGCTCCTGACCTCTTTCAATCTGAGGAATATAAACCCCAGGGGCTGTGAAACCCCACCGAACATCCGTGCTCTTTGTAGCATGTTGGGTATTTAAAAAAAAACTCTGTCTGCATGGGGCAATGTGGTTTCCAACATACCCCACCCGGACACAGGGTTGTGGGGTGCCTGCTAGCGTGCCCTCATCTCCTGGCTTGCACAAGCTCACATCTGGACCTCACCTCTTATTCGAGACATTGGTGGTAACAGCAGTGACAGAGGCCAAGGAAATGGTGTCTGGCTCCAGTCCACATCCCAGTCTCATGGCTTTTCGGTCCAGGTCTTCTGCCTCCAAAACAGCAGGTTCATCTGCATAAAGGAGACAAAAGAATGTCAGTTATTGTTTCCACTGGGTGAATAATTAAAGGCGAAGAGTAAGGTAACCAATACGTCCTATAAACCTCACCTGATAAGACAAGGAACAATGGTCACCAGTTCAGGTCACAGACAACCTGGTCTATAAAGGGATTAAAATTGGTATTGCCTCCTGTGACGCATTGCTCTGCCTGGGCAACACGCCTGTATATGGTTTTGTGAAAGCAAAAACAAAACACAAAATGACAAACACCCCAGACTTCAAGGGGAGAAAGAGCTGCAACTCTTGCTCGAATGCTCTAGCTACCAGAAAAGCAGTTGCAAAGACAACCATCCGTCTAGTTATGGGATACATAGGTCTGAAAAAACAGGAGAAAGGGGTCATTTCCCAAGGAGAAAAAATGCTGCAGGGAAAGTCAAGACCCCAGATCCCACTTGGGAAACAGATGCTCCTGGGAAACGGGTTCTCTGTCTCTTCACTAACTTGGGCAAGCTCGTAGTTTGCTCCAGGAGATCAGCATGCTCCAGGAGACCAGAAATCAGGTTTTTCACCATAGTCTGGCCTGGTTTTCTGAGATACTGTGGGCTTCAGCTGAAGAGAGTGAGGTCTAGGCTAGGTGTTAGGAAAAGCTTTCCATCAGGGTGGAGAGAGACACAGTGCTGCACATTGGGTGGGGAAAGGGTGTCCTCATCCTCACTGGGAGTTTCTGAGATTGAACCAGAGTCACACCAGCCAGGAAGGACATAAACAGGGTTGATCCTGCCACGTGCAAGTGGGCGGGCAAGCTCATACCCTCCCAGTTTGATTTTGGGCGATTCAGTGGGTCTGTTTGACCTGAGTCTGTATGGGATGACATAAGGAGAGCAGACCATGGCACAAGAGGGGTGATGGCTTGGCCAACAAGGAGTTCCCCTCCACATTCTGGGGGCTCTGGGAAAAGGCTTTTGCAGCCATAGAACTTGTGCTAGCATCTCCATCACCTACATGCTGACGCTTGACCCTTGGGAAGCGCAACAAGAACTGCAGCGTGTAGTCTGACAGGAGAAATTCAATGCATGTCACCCTTCAGTCACAGGGTGCAACACATCCCACCACCAGCTGACCAGACCAAGGGTAGGAATCACGACCAAGACAGCACTGAAGCCGAGAGATGAGGCTGGGGTTAATACAGTAGAGCCCTGGTGAGGTGTGAAAGCCAGAGGTACGTGGATGGCTGGGGAAGAAGCGATTGCCATGATAATACCAGCTGCCAGGGAGTGTGGGATTGGAGAGGGAAGGTGCAAGAAGGAGCCCCATGGCTGTGCAGCACTGCCCACACCAAGCAATATAGCAGCTGTGTTGCAACCATTCCCCAACTATGGGTAAATCCCCATCTGTGAAGGCACTCTGCTGTGTTCCTGCACACCTTGTTCCTGTCTTTGCATCCCAGCTGCTTTCCCCACAGCCTTGTGTGAAGCTTTAATCACGAGATGAACGCCCAGGCACTGGGGAGAGATGGAGGCCACCCAGGTTCCAATGCCATGCCTTCCCACGGGCTGCCAGTGCCTCTACCTACACTGGTGTCCCAAGCCAAATCCCCCTTTTCCTATCCTGAAACCTAGCAGAAAAACAGTGGAGATCTGCCCAGAAACGCTATCTAAAGCAACACTTGGTCCTTGCCCACAAACATGCATTCCCCCATTTCTTTGCCGTTGAAACCCAATCCCTTGGTCTGAACGGAAACAACAACGAATTTCCGATCGCTGGCCCTCTTGTACGTTTCCAGAATGGCATCTGATTTCAGCCCCGCCACGGTGCCGAGTCCGGGGCACAGGCAGTCCTGCAGCAGCTGCACCCAGCAAGGGCTAAATCCTGCTTTGCGTTGTCACATTTGCAAATCATCCCTAAAAATTAAGCTGGAAGCTGCCTGCATGACACCCGGGTGTTGCCCCAGTCGCACAAGGTGGGTGACATCTCGCCAAGCCTTCAGCGGGAGCCTCTCTCCATCCATTCCTGCCCCTCTCCCCAGGTCTCCTCCCAAGAACCC
>Ga0065711_1036425_pt1 | contig 21004 bp, 9 predicted proteins | sample Hoacrofraction12_FD_59098 | JGI IMG/M metagenome (GOLD analysis project Ga0065711, IMG submission 59098) | Hoatzin crop microbial communities from Cojedes, Venezuela - Epithelial fraction 12 v2 (version 2) | ecosystem: Host-associated > Birds > Digestive system > Esophagus > Crop | place...
CTCTTTCTTCCCATTCTCCTCCGCACGCCGGCGGGGGGAGGGGCGGCCGCGTGGCGCTTTTGTTGCCGGCGGCAGCCGAAACCAAAACATATTCTTAAGCAAAACCTCATCCCTTGCTTTACAAGGGAGATGCATGTATCTACATGAGGTTTCAATTCATAAGCATCTTGTCCGTTGTAACATGCTACGGAATACAGTTTGCTGACCTGGTTATCATACAAAACTGAAATAAAAGTCTCAGAAGAGAGATGAAGGCTTTCTAGACGCTGGCTCATCCGGTGCTACTGAAAGAGGAATGCAAGGGAGAGACTTCCCAAAACAGGATTTTCCTGTTCTATACTTTACACGTTGACTTTGCTGCCTCCTTTAGGGGCGGATAGTTCTCAAAGCAGACGTCAGTTATGCAGCATGTAAGATCACTGGTGCACTAAAAGAATTGCACTTTTACCATTTTCTTTTTTAACATCAGGCCTAAAGCAGCGATGCTGGCACGCTGTTCTCTGTTACGGCTTACTGAGTACTGATGGTTCCTCTTCCTTTATTATTGCCCCAGCACGCAGCATTTCAAACAGCAACTTAATCCACTAAATATTATTACTCAGAGCCAACTTTTCAACAAAGCAAACACTGTGGTTGCTGTAAAAGGTGAATATCTAAACAAAGGCATGCTATTTTACAATCAGACCTCAGCAGCAAGACACAGGCACATACACTCACTCACACAGATCCATGTACGTGCTGCGGCAGTGAGAGTTAAAAGATTCATGGATGTAAAACACTCTACAAATGTAACAAGCAATCATAATAATATTTATGTATTAAGCAATCATAATAATATTTATGTATTAAGCATCTAATGACCTTCAGACTTTTCCAGAAAGTAATAGTTAATAGGCAGATCCTTGCCATACTAATTCACCATTAGCCCAGTGACCCAGAAAACTGTTCTGTGAACAAAGAGTTAAGCAATGCAATTTAATTCTACCTGCGTGTATATACTGAATATGTGGCTCTGCACTTCATCCATGGAGTCCAGGCCGTAAGCGACTGTTCCCAGGTGAAGTCGCTTGAAGACCATCTCGTTCTGCGTAAGAGTTCCTGTAACAGAAGCGGCACCAGACATGGAGTGGGCACCCACACACGTATTCCCCAGCACACACATGTATTCCCCAGCACACATTCTCATCCTTGCCGTACTGCAAATCCAAGAGAAGCTGGGCCAAAAGCTGAACCAATCACTGCACTAAGCTCTCAGCACAAGCTGAGGCCAGCAAAAAAGACAGTATTAACAAACCCGAGGGCTGATCCTCCCAGGAAGCAGTGATGGACATCACTGTGCCGGTAAATAAGAATGAGATTATTCACTCCAAAGTCAATGCCAGTAAGAGCTACAGGTGTAATTCTGGTCTTGCTGGAACCAAAGAAAACTTCTTGGAACAGCTTTAGTGGGACCAGGATTTTATATAGACCAAGCTTTTCATTACAGCTTTGGTCTTCTGAATTCAAGCTCAACTGTGAAGCAGCGAGGACAGCCATAGACTGATGGTATGTTTCTGCCTACACATGTAAGCTATCTTCATTCAGCTTTGAAAACTAACCCTAAAAAGTTGGTTTTATTTTTACCCTCAACTTACAGTTTAAAAGCACACTTCATGTGTTCTTTAATGTAGTATAATATTCCTGTCCTCTCTTATCCATGGTGCATTCAGAAGAAAAAAAAAAAAAAAGTTTGGTTTTTTTTTTCAAAACTGATTAAAACATATTGTCAAAGTGACAGGAAATGCATATTTCTTCTAGCCCAAAGAAATCTTAAATTAGACTTCTGGCTGGCCAAAAATGTAACAAAATCCGAACAACAACATACCACAACTCACAACTGTGTTTTCTACGTAGCTACCTGTTTTGTCTGTAAGCAAATAGGATATCCTCCCCAGCTGCTCGGGAATGGTGCTGGATCGAACGACAGTTCCGGGGATTTTGGAATCTCTGCGGATCACCCAGCTGTAGACAATTTTCCCCATGTCCAGATTCACACGTAAACTATGTAGGAGGAAGGGGAAACAGAAAATGTATCTCCAGTTAAACCCTGGAAAAAAATCATTGAACTGCCACAAGCGCACTGAAAGGACACGCCTTGCACGCTGAATCTAAGCTGCCAAAGATAGTGTTTTGGGAGAAGCATACTCAAAGTCAGTGGCTGGGTGGCAAATGGGGAGAAGGACTGTGCATTGCTGCAGTGGTACTGTAATTCAAAGACTGATGATAAAATTATGTGGAGAAGAACAGATATAATTTGAGGGGAAGATGGACACAGACAAGTAAGGACAGTGTGACTGATACTCAGATAGCAGGTTAAAAATGGAAATGAAATGAATCCCAGACCTACACTAAAAGTAACAATCTTATTAATATAGCACAATTAAAGTTTCAGTGCCCCCTAAAAGGCAACCGGGTTCTATTACACTACATGCTGTATAAATATCTCTCCTTTTCTATTTTTTGCTCTGCTCTTATCATAGTAACCAGGTACCCCAAACACCGAGAGAAGGGGCCTTAAATGACTAATCCACAGCCTGAGCTAGAGTCAGTGAACAGGTGAATATGCTAAACAAATTCAGCAGAAACAAAGCAGCAATTCCTACATTTGAACAGTAATTTGATTTCTATTTCTAGATTTGCTTACTTGTCAAATGAGGAATTACATGCTTGTTCATACTAGAAGCATGGAGGAGGACGCAAAGGCAACAGCATTTTGCTGGGAAGCATTAGCAATTGCCTTACCTAATGGGAATGATGTTTGAGAACAGAAGGAGAAATCTTATGATCTGAAGATACCAACGGCCAGCAAAGTGCTGAAGGGCCACCATGACAAGCGAGACCACCACGAGCGCCCCAAACAGGATCTTGGTAAGACAGTTCACTTCCAAATCGAAAAGACCAATCTAAAGACATAACATGAAGACATTTCAAACACACAAGAGAAGATGTTAGCTCAATGTAATATTCACAAAGTGAATAAACTGCCATATCCAAAGAGCCATTCTCCACTAGTCAACTTCTCTTCTAAAACACTACAAACGTATTTAAATTTAGAAGAAATATTGTTGCCAGCTTACAAAATGAGACTTCCATCCTTTGGAAGTTAAACAATGTATGAAGAGGTGTGAGAGGACTCCTGCTGCCAAAAGCTGCAGACTATATAAACAGCCCTGCATCTTGTCTGAGCTTTACTATAATAGAAGAATGCAGTAAAATAAGCTCTCCTATTCTAACTGGGACTATCTCATTATAGCCATATAAAACACAATGGTTTTACTGATCTTAAAAAGTGAGAAGACACGTGTATAATAGGACTAAAAAAATAAGGACAAATGGATTCTACTATGGTAGCTATCTTAAGTCATAGTTTGGAGGATATGAATCATTATTCCTACGGGGTTGTCCCTGTAGTGTGTACGTATAGCATTTGGAAGGATTTTCTTCAAAAAATTATAAATTTCTACTCCTTTTTATTTATTATAAGACTGTTTCCTTACCATACCTTACTTCTTGGGTTTGAAGTATTCATCACACTGCGCAGCTCCCTTCCAGTGTAGAGGACAACTCCCACAACAGTACCTAAACAAAACAGAGCGCACATCAGCTGAAGAAAAACAATCTCTGTTTGTTTTCTCTATAAAACTACTTGTTGGATCCAAAGGCTTGACACAGTTGTAAAGGATTTCAGCAGGTTAATTTCAGTAGCGATAGCAACCATAAACTAAAAAAGCCAGTAGCTGAAATACAAAACATATGAAAACACAGACTTTGAACAGAAGACGTCCTACAAAAAGCCAGTAAGTCTTCAACCACACTGCCCGTATGGTTGGGTTTGATGCCACATCACAGACTGCATCAACTAATGCGCATGGAGAAGTCAACTGCTTTGCTCTCTTGACTTTCCCTGACCCCTTTTTGATGGCAGTTGTCTCTCCCCACTATAAATAAAAGTTGCTAAGGACGGAGGATTTCTTGGTTTTCTTCCCACCGCTCTGAGTCCCACTTAGGTGTGGGTAAGTTTGCCTTACACCAGATAATGGTCCTTCATTGTGTGTCAAAATCAAATCAGTGCTCTGAGCTACGGTTCTTCTTTATTGATGTAGGCTGCCACAATCAGAGTAAAACCAATGAATTCCAACAGCTTTCAAAGACAGAATTACCTTATTTTAAAATCTACAATTTACTCTAAGTATTTGTTTAATTGCTGTTCCCAATGAAAAGCGAATCATACCAACTCCTACCTTATTGTAACAGATGGAGCTACTGGAAGCCTACCAGTGCATTTTAATGCTATGTCCCACAGTTGCTATTGAGGTGAGAGCAACAAAGTTCTCCCTTTTCTTCTCGCAGAAACACAATACAGTTTAGCACCATAAATTACTGTTTTTCTACAGCTTTCTCAAAGACTTTGCAAAAAGCCATAAAGAAAAAGCTATCTACCGTCAAGAGTTCAAAAGCTGTTATTGCCATAGTCTAAATTTTTACTAGAAAATTTTAGGGGTCTGTAAAAATGCAGAAAAACAGCACTGGAAAAAAACAAAGCACTGCATTTTTTGGCAAATACACTGCCATTTTATACTCTGTTATTCGCCTGCTTCCATTAACGATCAAAGTTCCAACAAGCTGCAAGTGAATTATTTTTAAGTAGCACTGATTCAAAAGAGGTGGTTTCTAAAAATATGCTGGGAATCATTCCTTTAAAAAAAACCCGAAAAACAACAACAAATCACTGGAGCCAGATGGCAGGTGGTGGTAAGATCATCACAATTCAAATCAGCAGATGGCACAGCTACTCCGAATCAACCACAAACAGTCAGAGTCAGACCCATTCCTACCACAGCAGATGGAGAAAGCCACATATCTCCACTTTGTCTTACAAGCAAAGGCTGCCCCAGCGAGATGGCATCAGCACAACTTGACAGCTTTCACTTACAGAATAAGAAAAATAATATCCCCATTTTTTCCTAACAGAAATAACCTCCAACATGCTATTTATTATTGCCATAGCAGAAACAAAACTGAGTATTATATTGATCAAGTCAATCAAAATGAGGGAGAAAACCTGCCAGGACTAGAAAACAGCTTGAAGGCACACTGCTATGTATAAAAAGTGTTTCTAGTTGTTTTATGGCCATCCAAAACAGGTTCAACTGCATAAACTATTTGACATCATGAGAAAATATTTGCAAATGTTAGTCCTATTAACTGAACTCAAAGATATCTATCTACAAATAACTTTGTTTGAATTCAGAAGGGAGGATTGGACTTCAACAGTAAGTTCACTTGTGCTGAGAGGAAGTTGTTGCACACCCCAATACAGACCCCACGACCACTCGGGACTTCTCAACAGCCCTGAGGCAGCGACCAGGACGAGCAGAGTGTGTGCTGTGCCCTCCTCAGGGAAAAAAATGTCTGCACCCACGTGTATAATCCCCACAGCTGAGCATACAGCAGAGGAAGTGCTTTTACCCTCAGCAGGCACCCGCTGTCAGCGTGCGGAGGGCAGGGGGGCATTTCCCTCTGGCTTCAGCAGCGCTCTTCACGGTAACACACCCCCACATTAGGCTCAGCCACGGCAGTGTGAGATTTGCAACGGTTCAAGAGCTGGGACAAATTAAAGCTTCGATACAAAGGCAAGAGAGCCCTGCTCCAGGAAAGGGTGCTGCGGGGTGAGTAGCCATACAGGACAGAATCGCAAGAAAAATGACTTTCCCTTTCTGCATCTGTTTTGTTCAAAAGCAGGATGAGCTGAGGCTCATGCATTAAGCAGCCTTTGAAGCTGCCAGGCTGATTACACATGTCTACGCTCAGAGGGGAGGAAGGTAGGGTACCTACTGCATGGCAATTACTAGTCTATAACATTTAATCAAGTAAGTTATATTTATTTGGATCTTGATTAAATTGTATTTGGACAACTAGTTTTTTACAGTCCCTTGGTCACAGCACTGTGACAACACTGTAATACATTTCAAAGAAGAATCAAAGCAGGTTTAGATAAAAACACAGAGGAATAAAACTTCTTCGCTGTTTTTTGCTTTTAAAAGAGCAAATCAAAATCTCTTCAGTGCTTCAAACAAATCTTTTGAAGTTCATGTTCCTTCCTATTATTATTAATTCCATGTACACCTTCGCACTGCACTGTCGAGCCTCTCCATTTGACAACTTTAATTCCAAGAACTGTACTACAGAATTTCACTCTCGTCCAGCTATCTCCCTGCAAACTTTACAGGGGTGCTGGACAGTGGAGACACAAGGCTTTTACTTTGACAAGAGGGCACTGATTAATCTCAGGCCTTGGGAGTTTATTGTACATATAAGCCAAAATCTGTCAAAGAATTTATTTTTTTCCTTTTTAAAAGTATATAAGATGAACTCCATGGAAGCACTTACCTGCAAATCTTTCATCTTAGCTTCTGTTACCAGAATCTATTTGACACCATTTCTGTTACAGATTAGGATGTCAATGTGGAGAGCAATTTAGTGCTATTCTGGTCCCAGATGCTAAAGAAGTGCCCAAAGGCCACTCCAATTCTTTCTCATCTAGGAATGTCCAAAAGGCAATTAGATGTCAGCTCAGCTCCCCAGAGGTGTTAGGACAAGTGGGAAACCTCATTCCAACTGCTAATTTCTCCAACTGACAGAGATTATTATTCCATTACAAAAAGACCTTTAAAAATTGTTAACATATTCCCTTAAAAAAGAAATTCACACATGCCTCCATCATACCTGATGCAATCACTGTGCTGGCCCATAGGGTGTTTTCTATGCTTAAACTTTCATTTACTGGAGGGTCACTGTCCTCCTACAACAGGATAAAAAGAAAGAGAAACAAACTTGTCAGTAATGCAAAAGACCAGTGGATGACAAGAGTTGCACCAAGGAGTTTGGAGAGGGATGCTGGGAGAGCTAGTAAAGGGCTTCTTGATAGGATGGAGGATTTTCCTAAACTCGGGTAAATCCCTCGTTGGGCTGAAAACAGGACCACTTTTTTCCAGTGGAATAGGGGGGAAGTTGTAAGAAAAAAAAAAAAGGGAAAAAAAAAATCTGTTAGGATACCTCTGCCTGCTGAAGGCTCCTGGGAACCACAAACGAGAAAGGGATTTGTCTGCAGCTCTCCAGGGACTACAGGAAAATGTTCCCTCTCCTGGCTCATGCGGATTAATACCATTTCTACTGCTACTGTAAGAATCTCACTGAGAACCTTTTTGGACTGCTCAGTGATGCCTGGAAAGTTGTCTGGTACACACCAGAGAACAGTTACAAGAAAGCACAATTCCTCTTAGGCACCAAAAGATTAATTCCACACAATTGCACCTTTGCATGAGAAAGTAAATTAATGTCTGTGCAGGTTTGAGACAAGAACTGCCTCCCCAAGCCACTCAAACTCCTCTTCCGTGCCAGGACTATTGAACCAGATTAAACCACGCCACATGAAGATGAGAGGGCAAAACCTACAATTTTGAACTAAAATACCAGCAAACAGTTTCTAAAAAGCTGTAACTGTCTCCTATTTCTTTACAAAATCATTTGTCCTCTTAAAATTCCCCAAGGGTATCAGATGAATCTGTCAAAATTTTCGTAGCCCCACTGAGAGGAAAAAAACCCAACCTTCTGCCCCAAGCAGGCAATGCATCTTCCCAACAAGTCAACTGATACATTTTTTTTTTTAATGGTGATATTTCACTGTGGCTCTGAGCTGCTGTCCTCTCAAACAGGGAGCAGATTAACTGAGTTTATATAGGTTGCATGCAATTGAAGGCAAAAAACCAACCGACTCAGAATTAAGACTGCTATTGCCTGATCTACCTAAGATACCCTGTCTTTTCACAGTTAAAGGATTTTAATCCTACAGAGTCCACAGTGGTCCAGATTCCCTTCTGAGCAGGCATCATGAATATGTAACTATCAATCTCCGTCCAAATGTCCAGGTCCAATACCTTCAGAGTAAGGTCCTTAATCCCAAATAGCCTACGACATTGTCTCCAAGTCAAAACTTCAATAACCATATTTTTGTTTCAGATTTATTTCATGGATTGCATGAAAGGGGAAGAAAAAAAAAAAGGAAAGAAAAAAAAGAACAAGAGACAAGGAATGACAAGAGAGACTTCACTACTTCTGAAAAACTCTGGCATCTTGGTAGTATTCAGCAGGTTTGGATAGTAAACACTACATATATGATTTCAAACCTATGTCAGCAAGACTCACCCTTGTGAAGGTCCCCACAAAATTATGAATATCAATATTGGGTTCTTCTGCATATACATAGGATCGGATTTGCAGTAGGTCCTATAAAACAGACATGTTTGCCAGACAGTTAGATAACGACATTTTAATACTGTACAAACATTTCTACCAAAATACTTTGCGCAAGAGTTATTTATCAAGTTAAGATAATTACTAAATTATATAACTTATTGGAGCCCAACTGTCTAAGAGAAAATACAATTGTTGTAGCAGCTTCACTGAAGAGTATTTCTTGAACTGATACCCAAGAGACTCCCAGGAGTTACTTAGATGTTGGTGCCCCACAAAAGAAATTTCAGCCTGAATAATCAAGACAGTCCAAGACACTTACTACTTCATAGCAAAGGTTTGGACTAGTCTTTCAAGGCAACCAAGGCACACCCTATCACTCAATATTTAAAGTTCAAGATGCCAGTGTCACTAGGAACAGTTCTGTGGTGACAAAAAGATACGCCAGCTCTGCACAGCGTCTTCATTGCTGACCCCTACGCATGCATGAACTACACACTCCATGGAGAGCATGCCTTGCTTCAAAGCCTTTGTATAAAATACATTTGTTGCACTTTTTACAGACAGAACATCAATAAAACAGGAACTTAGATTCCCTGCACTTCTTTTTTACCCCCTTTTAAAACAAACAAACAAAACAAAACAAAACACAAACTACTTTAGCTAGACATTTTGGGAAACAGCATGTTTGATGTAGGCTATATGCTTATTTCAGACCAAGCAGTGGAGCTTCCATGGTGACACAGGCAAGCAATAAAACCGTTACTGCCTCTGAAGCCATTTCACGAAAATGCATGAATTGTGCCTCTGAACCTACTGCAGCGCAAGGAACGCAAGGGAGCATTTGGGAAGTACCACCACCAAGGGTACCTACCCTGCAACAAGACCTATTCTGCAGTAGGTTACCGCAATGGTCTCTGGGGAAGAAAAAAAAAAAGGAGCATCCTACCATCAGCCACCTCTGCTGCAAGGCGATTCTCTAGCTGTGGTGACAGCCATGCGGCACAGAGACACCGAGCTTCACCTCTCCTGAAACCTTGCCTGGAGCTCGGAAGATCTGGCTTACACTTACAGCCTCTGTTGCCAAAGCTGATCTGTAACACGCACTGTTTCTCCAACAGCCCATTAACTGAAGCACCTGAATGTTTTTCAGGTAGAACAGAAAACACGTGTTTACCAAGTAGAATATTTCATATGAAGGCAGCTTACAGAAGCAGTTGGCAGTCTCTGAGTACAGGTAACAGGCAGCCGCAGCTTCCAGTCCGTCTCACCATCCAGCTGGTCAGTGCGAAGGAAGCAAGACCCTGTGGATTTTCAACACCACCAGTCAGTGCTCTTTCCAGATCTATCTTAGGCACACTTTTAGCTCATAAAATGAGCTGTGTATCTAGGACGCTCTTCTTTCTTTGGAAATGGTATCTGATTTTTAAGTAACATTTGTCAATAATGTAAGAATGATGTTCTTGCATCACGCATTCATTTCCTTCCGCTAGTCCAGAGTGCAGCAAGACTCTGCACTGTGTCTTGAAGACATCTGAAATGTTCTCATTAGTCTTGATGTTTTTTAATGCTTCTGATACAACATTTCCTTATCCCACACTCCACAAAGCAAACCTGAATGGCAAGCAAAATGATTTACACCTAAAACACAAACTGTTACACAACCAGATTCATTTATCCTCGATTCAACCACCCACATTCTTTGATTAGCAAACAAAAACAGAGTATAACATGCTGAGAAGCGGCGGTTCACAAAAGCATTTGAATTCTCTGTCTCTCTAAAATTTTACTATTATCTATTTCTTTCACATTTCTGAAAGATAATTTTCTCTGAACAACCAGTGAAAGGTTAATGGCTATTTTGACAATTGGTTCCAGATGTTTACCATTCTTCTCCGACGTCCTCAGGAAGATCATGTCAGCAGGGACCCGCTGGTTCTGTTAGGAGAAGAAAGGCCATTATTGTGCACACAGCCCTGCACGCGTGTGCAGCCGCCTCCCACTGCCCCATCGTGACAAGCAAAGGGGGTATGGAGGAGAAAGAGGATTTCTTTGTCAAACTGAAGCTTGGTATTACTTTTGCTTTGAATCCTAAATTCACTGCCCTACAGAATTTCAAGTGCAGAATAATAACTGGTGCCAGCTCCCACTGACCAGACCCAGCAACGGCTAGGTTTACAAAAGAGCTAGTGAGTAACTCTAGAAGTATGAAGAAATTTTAAACTAATGCTGTTTCTTTTCAAGAAGTCCCATGCTAGGCATGTATCTGCAGTCTATGGCTACCACTTTCCTTTTTTTTTGTACTATTTTCATACTAATGCTTTTAAAGGTCACAGCTGCTTTCACGGAGAGTGTGTGAAAAAAAAATGTGGATTAAAAAAACCCCACACATGTATAAAAGGGGAAATATACCCGTACATACCAGTGCCTGCAAACGGATTACCGTGTCTCCTAACACTTGTGTTGTTTACACTCAAAGCAACATTTGGATGTTGCATTTGTAGCAGGTATTTAACCTGTGTCCAACAGTCAGAGATAGGGCTAGGGAGGCTTTTTATCTTTCCATACTGCAAGTCGAAAAATCAGGTTATAGGCACTTATCTACAGATCTGCTTTCATTTGTAAAGATCATGATGCTGTTTTGGTGGGGTGGGGGAACCCTGAGAAGTCATTAAATATCGTAACTAGTGTTCAACACTTGACATTCTAAGCCTATCATAAATAAATGTGACTTCAAAACACCTCATTTTCTATGGTCTTGCAAAAAAAAAATTTACACAGAAAAAAACCACACATAAAGGCTAACCTTTTCAACAATGATGAGGTCGCCTACTTGTATATTAGAGCTCTTCACCTTCACAGTCCCTGCAAAGGAAAAACACCAGTGCATTACAGCAGCAGCAGGACAGGGTTTGATGGTGCTACGCGATGCTCCTCACCTCCCTTTCTTCCAGTTCACTATACTGGTGAAAATGGGTAAAGTTTCTATTATAAGAATTAGGCAACCCTTCCCTGTAAAGCCTTACCAAGCCCACTGCCCCCACTGTGTAAAGCAGTAGGATTCATTCTGCAAAAAGGGCTGAAAGCCTCTCATCTAACAGCTCCTGACCTCAGCCCTGGATGCAGAAACCTTCTGGCCACTCTCTAGTGACACCTCTGAAACAAGCCCTTAAACCTTTTTGTACTGCTTAACCCAGGAATCTGAAAATACTTTCAGCGTCAGGCAGACAACAGAGCAAGAACAGGAAAATTACAACAGGGAACCATCAACTTCTGGCTTCTCTTCCCTAAATGGTTGAAAATTTAAAGCTCAACTCTCAAGCCAAGACCTGGCAGCCATACGCAAAATGAGCCCATCTTAAAAACCAGGCTCATTTCCTTCCGTGACGCAGCTCTTGTGCCTGGCTCAGCTCTACCACCTCTCCTTTGCCTCTCAGCAGACACAACCTGAACAAGGCCCACAGAGTACAGGTCCTACAGAAAACGCGTAAATATTTACTTCTGTGCAGCTGTCAAACATTTCCCAGTTGCTTTAAAACAGGGGATTAATTTAACAATTGGCTAGTAATTTCAAATTTTTAGCCAGCTCTAGATTTGGCTTCTCAGACTAACTAGTGATTTATAATCAGTTAATTTGAACCCTGCCTCTATGTGTCTGTCACATTTCAACAAAAGCCTCTTTAATCTGCTGTGATTTGAGTGGAAGTGGGGGAGGCACGTGGAGCTCACCCCAGCATGGACAACACTCCTACTGTACCTTGAAATTCATGGGCTAACTGGCCAGATAGCAGCTCAGAGGGGAAAGGAGAAGGGGGAAGGGAGGGGGAATAGAAATTAGCACAAAGCACAAAGGTCACTAGGATTTTACTACTGGCAGTCCCTTCATTAGCATCCTTCTCAGGATATGCTTCAGTGTTTCTGCTCCAAATTAACAATGAAAGCCATTCTGGGCTCCCGGCAGCCTGCTGCTTTGGTGACACACTGTGTGCTTAACAACATGCTTCATCACTGCTGCTAATAAATGCAGACTTCCTTACATGCTGTAATTATTCCTACAAATTATAAGCAGTCATGGTCCATTTCACAAATATCTCGTAGGTCTTTTGCAGATTCTGGGTTTGGTCTTGCAAGATTTTTAGTTTTTAAAAAAGGGTAAACAAAACAAATGCTGGGCTAAAGACATCTCTGCCAGGGCAGGAAGCATACCGGGGATTAAGAGTCCATTACGCAGAGGCTTGAAAAGAAAAGCCGCACTCCAAGAGGATCCAAAAAAGCATCCCTGGCCATCTTCTGTATGGGCTATACAAAGTTAGGTACTATGACACTAAAAGGGTCTGACAGATAACATCTCTTCCTCCGCTTTTAATACGGTTATTCACAAAGCAACAAAAAGTGCTTTTGAATATTCTCCTGTGTAAAGGAGGAAAAAAAACCCTGTGTGCTCTCCCCACACAGGCATAGCAACTCCTAAATCACTGTGGAGAAAAGCTCTTGGAAGGAGAGATGGGTTTGTTTAACCCTATTTTATGTATTTCTCTTAAAGTTCACAAGGATTTATTTGGTGACCATCAGTACAGGAAACACTACCTGCAGCGTTCCAAGAATAGAAACTTATTTTCGCAGGGCTTTCCTTAATGATGTAAATTCACACTGGAAAAGACAAATTAATGCCTGGACAAAGCTACAACATGATGATTTCCTACAATTAAGTACATAAAAGGCTTTTTGGATCATTATTCTGAAAACAGTATCACCTGCTTTAAAATTTTTCCAATACAAGAAAAATCAAAGCAGTCGGAGCAGATTTGTCATGTTCAATAACCCTCCCAGCCTCAGCTGTTTTAAGGTAAAAGAAAGAGAGCACCTTCCTAACCAACACACATTTTTATAACTCCTGTATAAATGAGATGCCCTTTTTAGGTAGCAAAGTTAATTCTGCTTTTCCAGCCATACTCCTGGCCTCTCACGGACGACATCTCTGCAGTATGTACCATATGTCCTGCTAAGAAGGCGCGGGACCAGATGTTTCCTTTGACTCAGGACTCCCATAAAGCAACTTACTTGAATTAGTTTTATTTTGATCTGGGGAATTCTGTAATTCCTTTTTCTTTCTGTGGGCAAACTACCTCCCAAACATTCGATGTTTTCTCATGCACATTTAAGAAACCAGCTAATAACACAACTGCTTCATCTGCCAATATTGCCCTACTATTAAAGTATATTTGTAACAGTAAATTACTGCTTTTATTAATGCATCTAAAAGTGCTTCCTCTAAATATGCATGGGTTTACTTAGCATTTACAATGCTTCCAGTTTATGTTTTCTGAAGTTAATCAGAATATGAGTCAGTGATTAACGCAATTTTAAGAAGCAACTAGTCTTGGTATCTCATTTTCAACAACAAAAAAACAATCAATTCTCAAAGTTTGATTGATATTTGTTTCATTCTTTGCTGTATCCTGATTTTTATTTGTTTTAAAGATAAAAAAAGTAAACACAATAGAATGCAAACAGCTTGTTCCAACTTCAGCTACGGCCTTTGGAATTAACACCAAATCTGCAGCATGATGGATGTACCATAGAGCTATTTAAAGTATTAAATATATTAGCCTTAAATATATTAGAGATGCCTTTTTCAATCATGTGAGCACTTACGTCAAGATTTCACAATAGATCTGCAGAGCTTCATCAAGACACAGATCAAAACACTTAATTTGGAATTAAAGATGAAGCCAGAGATTTATTAAAATAAGTCAAATGCATCTGTGGGGGGGGGAAAGGGAGTTGTTTGGATGTGCTGCACCAAACTTTTGGCTTTTGCAGCCTTATGCTGTATAAACTGTGGAGCAGGACTCAGAGGGTTTGGGAAAATATTGTTTTTATATGGCTGGTAAATGCCAATGATCTGTATCTTAAGTAGCACCCCTCAGTAGGAGGTCTCTTCCCATTTCGTTCTGTGGAGTTTCTCTCCATTATGCAGTGTTACCCGGAGAGGGGGGCTGCGAGAGAAGAAAAACAAACCAAGAATTTGCAAGCACAGTTCTAGCTTTCTATCAAGCAGAAAGTCAGCACACGAATTTCTGAACACAAGGAGGCTTGTAGGTTCATGAATAGGGGATTGAAATTTGATTATTTTTTATTACAATCCAAACAACTGTCCTTTAAATGGAGAGCTTTCTATTTAAAAAAAAAAATGCTTTCCAGAAGTCTGCTGGTTTCATCATTCGGGAACATAAATGGATCATTTCGGTAGAAAGAGAAAAGAGGTTCAGGGTGGAGTTTTTTTGATGTTACGTAAAATAAATGAACACAGAAAATACAGTACTGTCTACTCTTGCCTCATGCTGCCCTCCAAACAGTTCAGTTCCTGGCACTCAGCACCCATGTTCAAAATAAAATGTGATCCAGAGAGGATTCTCCCTTTTTCTCTACAAAGCAAGCAGCTTAATCAATCTTAAAAAGCTTAACACGAACAGTCCGTGAAAAAAAGTGTCACATACAGGAGCAAAGCAGCAAATTCAGAATGTCCCCGGGTGGGGGCCCGGCTGTCAGGGGTGCCGGACCCCAAGAGCCCCCGGCCGGCGGAAGGAGCCGTGCCCAGCCGTGAGCAACCGCACACAAAGAGGACACGAGGATCCTGGTTCGGGAGAGCACCGAAATCTGTGCTCACTTCTACCCCTATTCAAAACTGCATCTAAGCACGTGGTTAAGTCTCCCAGACTCCATTCGGATCTGAGAACGCATTCACACCCGTGGGGTTGTCCTGGGGAGGTCAAGGCTGGAGATGAGAAAAACTGTTCTCCACCACGGTAACAGCAGCTTAATGCAAATACTCAGGGGAAATAAAAACAGCTTAGAGAAAGCTACAGCCTCCATTAGATCCATTATAGCCAATCTTCAAGAACAGCAGTGCTCAGTGTGGAGCCTCACCTAATCCCCCTCCCCCAAAACGCTGGCTTCAGAGGTGAAACGAAGTTTTAAAAAAATATATAGCCACATTTCAGAGAGCTTTTGTGCACCAGTACTCTTCCGCAGTGCCCCTGTTCAGCACAGGGCTGTGCCAATATCCTGACATGTGAACCCTGCCATTCAACAACAACAAAACATGAAATGGCCTACAAACAGTCCAAGGAAAGTCCTACCTGGGGCTTTGTCAGCCACGCTGAGAAGTGATGGTGAAGATCAGCTATTCTCATCTTATTTTGGTATTTGCTGCTTCTGCTTCTAACCTGATGAAAGGCTTCCTTGAAAGCTTGCCAACTTCTTCTAACAGTACCAACAGCTACACTAAAACAAACCCAATGCTCTTCCATCCCCCAGCCATGGTGGCCTCACAAGGCACCTCCCTGCTCCCAGGTGATCCCCAGGGATGCTATGGTTTTAATCAGTGGAAAAGTAGATGTTCAGGTCTCTTGAACAGTGTGAGCACTGAGATTCAGCGAGAAACAGAAAATTACTTTTCTCCTCAGACCACAAAGCAATCATAAATAACCTTACAAGTTTTTCCCACTCTGAACCATACTGCTAGGAAGTCTCATTCCTGTTTCTGCACCAAATTCATGTTAAATAAAGTGGCTTAAGATTTTCAGCTAGTGCCCAGCTGCCAATCCTCCTTGGTTTCTTTCACGAAATTAGAAAAGTTAAAGGACTGGGGGGGAGGGAAATCATTCATGGGAAACGTAATAGCAATATGAAAAGAACTGAAGGAAAGGTCAGGCCCCTTATAGATCATTGAATAGAATCCAGAAGGCAACTCTTTTATATCTTTAAATAGATGTAGTACACCCCTCTTGGATGAGGCTTTTGTTGGTTGCCAAGCATTTTAAGTGTTGTAGTAAGAACACATTATTAAAAGGGGATTTAATATTCAGAAACTCAAACTCCCTAGTTCGGAGATGCCTCGTAATTCCCAGCATGTGCAATACATACAGCCTTAAGCCATTACGTTTAAAAAGCAGCCTTATTCTTAAAAGTGCAAGTGTTGAAAGCAGTATATTTTTACTACATGTAGTTCATTGCATCTTAATTCACGGGTATAAACTTTTGTAACAAAGGAACTGCAAATGAAAAAAAGAAGTTGCTTAAATTCAGTTCATTCCCTTTTTAAAAACAAAACTCTGGCCCCACCGTCATTGTCATGGTATTAGGTGTAACTCCGTGGTAAGGCAGCATTCGATTTTTCAAAAGAGAATTTAAATGTCTTTGTTAGGTACAGCACAGCTGTAAACAATGCCCTGAGCCAGGGACCAGGCACAGCTGAGCTGCCGCCTGGGCTCACTTACAAACCAGGTCTCCAAACTCCTCACAGTTGGAGGAAGGGGCTAAAGATGATGTATACAAAACAAATACAAGAGAAGACATTGCCAATACTGAGGAACTACATCAGTCATTGCTAACAGAAACACACAAAAGATGTGATAGCATGTCACACAGTCTCTTTTAGTGAAGGACTTGCATGATGTGAGTCCCTGTCTGGCACAACCCAGAAAAAACCTATGAAACTCAACCGGTATCGCATGCTCAGTCAGTGATGGAACATGTCAGTATGTTAAGAAACTCACCTTAAATTTAACATATGCACTCACAAGTTCCTTCAGTACACAGAGTACTTCTCCTTAACTATGATTTGCAGTACCTGTGCTGAAAGAGTCCCCATTCCTAGACACTACAACACAGCCTACCTTCACCCTCATCATTTGAATGTACCGCTGCACAACCACCTCCTGACAACTTCACAGACCTTGGTTTAATTCTTCTAGTAAAGTGCTTTTGCAGATTATCTGCCTATGTGGATCTTCCTCCCCTTTGTAAGCATGCATATGTTGTTTCCATTCAAGAATGTGAATTGGTAGCTTATAGGAATCTTTCTTACATCTGTCTCTCTCACTGACAGGGCAGACAGGCAAAACACACATGCAGGAGGAAGACAGATGCACTGTTACCAAAATTGGAAGAAAAACAAACCAAGCACCCAACCCACCCCAAACAACATATCACACCTACCATAGCACTATTCTTTTATTTCTTCCTGCTGTGCTGTTTGCTGTATTTGCCTCTCCCTCCCTTCATCCATGCAACATTACAGAGCCCTTCCCTCACGTCACAGCTCTGCAGGAAGGGAAACACATTCCCCTTCTGGAAACATCCACCCCCACAGCCTAAAGATCCAGTGTCATTTTCTTTGGTGATTCCAATCCACCAAGAAGGGACAATAACTGGGAAAGAAATTCTGGCCTACACTGGCGTTAGGAGCAAGCAGGGTTTAACAATACCCCATCAACTGCTTGGAAATTCACCCCTGCCTGGCGCTGGCTGCAGCGAACTCCCAGCCCACCAAGCAGGCTCCTGCGTGTGCAAACGCACTGGCTGCCCGCTCCCCACACCTCGGGTCGCTAAGATGATGCTCTGAAGTTATCTGAAGCAATTCACGTACATCCTCCTCGCATTAGCTGTGCATCTCACATGGAAATCCTCAGCAAAGCCCAGCATCCATCGCAACCAGGAGCCATCCATGAGAAGCCCTCCCAGACTCCCGCAGCAGCAGGAGCGTCGGCGTGGCGGCAAAGCCACGCGCCTGCGAGCCCAGAACCCCCTCCCCATTCCTTGAACTCTGCCTCTGCGACTGTCAGCAGTGTTTGATTGAGTTGCAACCCCCGGCGCTGGTGCAGCCATGCCAGGATGCTGCGGGCGCGCTGGAGCCGCTGAGCCGACCTCTCGCTGTGAGCTTGCTGTAGATCTGCGAGTTCACTTCCTTGTCGCGCATGTAGCATCTGATCTCCTCCGCCGCCTCTCGGATGACGGTAACAGCTAGCACAAAGCCCTAAAAGGAGCACGGGGGGGGAAACAGAATGGATGAAAAGGTCAGGAAAAATCACATCTGCCTCTAATAAAAGCAATATTTATCAGTACCGACTCCTAATTTTACTCCTAATATTTGTCAATGCCAACATTCTGCATTTCCTTATTTTATTTTCTCCCACTAAATCATTATCAGGATATTATGCGCTGCTGTCCAGAACTCTCAATGGCAAACTAACAACAGACTTGTAGCTTAGAATGTTATCATTCCGTTTCTTAGCCGTGCCATGATGCTCTGCCAGTACCTCCCAAGCAAATATTTTTAAAGTTTATCTGAAGAGCCTAAATGACATATTTCACCTCACTTCACAGGTACGTAACCAAGACCGAGAGTTACGCAAAAGTCCAACATAAGACAGGATCCCTCAAACCTCAGTACTCCCTCACCACAGAGCCATCAAAGTTAGCTCATCTAACCTAGGAGATTTCTTTACGCAGAAATCTATATAACTTCTTTTTTTATATATATAGATATACACATACTTATGCAATGTGTGTGTATTCATGTGTATGCATACATACACTCAACCTACATAAATAAGCACTCTAAACATATTAATGTGAACTACTCATAGTATAATTACACATTTGTCTGACTAGGGTTTCGGTCCTACTTTCCTGTGGATATGAGAAGTCATTTCATTTCCTCTTGTGATGAGGAAAATGCTCACATCACATCCTTCACTGTATAAAAATTAACTAAATTAATGCAAGACAATTCTTCATGAGCCTAGTACCACAAAGTCATTTTTTCATTAGGCACTATTCAGCTCAAACTCACCAAACAGTTAAAACACTCCTCATGCATTACAGAAGAAAAATGAACTTCTTACACGCTGTATTCTTGAAAATTGCAACCACGTACTGATTATCTCTGTCAATAAGAAACTTTTTGATTTTAAGAAGGGGGGAGGGTGACATTAGAAACTGAGTGTTACATGAAAAACCACATGAAAATGTCTGTAAATACCCAACTACCCAAATGGGAGACTTTGCCAGTGGGTTGAAATTTCCAACTTTAAAGTAACTTCATTTTTAGAAAGAACAGCTGTGCACACACCTCAAAAAATTGTGTGCACAACTTGCTAAGCTGGAACTTGTAAACCTGAACTCCACAACCACCTCGGGAAAGTCTTGCTGTGAAGCATTGCTAACACTACCCAATACAATAACAATTCAAATTCTCACATTTTTCCTAAACAAAGAAAAATTATTAAGAGTGACTTAAGAGCTACTAGGACTTAGGGAGAGCAGTTTCTTTATTAAAATACTGAGGCATGCTTCACCTGCTGGCTCTCACAATCCTGTAATGAAACGAAGTAGTCCCTCATTCTAGTACACACAGATGCATCTAAATGCATGGTCTAGATTAGTATCGGTACTGAAATGCAATGTAGTATGTTTCTGCAGTATTTAAAAATGCAGACACATAAAGAGACCCAAGGATGGCATTAACTTTTTAAAAAAATGCCTCTATTCAACGCTGTATTTACAAACACTGAAAATAAGAAGCCATTCATACAGTATTTTCAGCGAAGTGTTTTACCCTCCAGTGCTCAGGACCACAACAGTCTGTTTTGCACCACTGTGGAAGATCTCTCATTCCCATAACCAAAAAAATCAAGATAAAAATGAACATTTCATTTCTATTTACAAGAACATTTCATTTCTATTTACAAGTTGCATTTGTGCGTCTAGCTAGAAATTCCTATCTGCTTTCCAAAATAAAATTTAAAAAAAGCATCAGTTATTTTCAACTTGTGTTTCAGCTGTTTGAAGAGTCTTCAAATAATCGCCCCAAAATATTCCCACATGTGCCGACTCACTGTGGCACCTCGCCTGTCAGTCCATCCCCAACACTCGCATTAGCAGCCAGTAATGAACAAAGACCCTTCTTATCCTGCTTTCTGGCAGCTCATATGCTAAATTCTAATTGCTCACCTGGCATGAGGAAGTCACAACTACCTATACAAAACCCAAAAAGAGACATCCTTTGTGTGCATGTATACTTTATTTATAGGACAGGATCTTACAAAACTAGCATTACATTCATACAGCAAATGCAATACAGCACACAAGAGAGAATTCAGTGAGATCCAGAATTTAATACAAACAGAATTTTAGCAGCAATGTCCCAAAGCTGCCCCTTCACTTCTTTCTGGCTTTTACCAGGGGTTTCACTGTACTGAAAGTTTCTAAAAGGCAGGAAAAATTTCCTTTGCCAGTCCTCAGCAACCTCAATGGAGCTGTGAATTTTCACCACCACCATTTCTCAAATCAGTGCACAAGTAGTGTTTTAGAAAGAGCCCTGTACTTTATTTTAATCAATTTTCAGTTGGTTTTGTGTAATTTCTTTAAAGCAAAAAGGATGTCTATCCTTGAAGATTTTCAAAACTCAGCTAGATGAGTTAAACCAACTTAAGTTCAAAGACAGCCCTGCTTTGATCAGACAGTTGGACCAGATGTACCTCTGAATCAAAATTATTCTACAACACTACGAGTTGAAGTGCAGGAGAAAAGTTATTCACACAGAAAGAGAAATAGTAGTTTTATTGGGATAAAATAAAAAATATACAGGTATCTATATTTAAGCCTATAAGCAGTTGTAACTGGCTCACGCAGCACATTTTAGAGATTTAAGAAGCCCATTTTATGCAACTATTCCTCTTTCTGTCCTTTGGCAGCACTGGAGTTTCTGCTTCAAAACCGGTTATTGATTTCCTCTGATGGCAGGTGAAACACATGGCCATCCAAAGAAAAGGGCACATAGTCCACGAGAAGAGTATCTGCACCTTGACAGAGCGTGAATATGTCTCTACATATTTATTTTTGTATGTGGGAGGTTGGGGGGGGG
>Ga0065711_1036426_pt1 | contig 21004 bp, 9 predicted proteins | sample Hoacrofraction12_FD_59098 | JGI IMG/M metagenome (GOLD analysis project Ga0065711, IMG submission 59098) | Hoatzin crop microbial communities from Cojedes, Venezuela - Epithelial fraction 12 v2 (version 2) | ecosystem: Host-associated > Birds > Digestive system > Esophagus > Crop | place...
GATGAGCATCACTAGAAAAGACGAATGCATGCACACACACAAAGAAAAGCCAAACTATTCTCTCTGCTGCACAACAGGAAATCCTGATCAAGACAGTAGTGAAATCAGATGAACCCTTCACTGCAAAAGCGATGAAGTGCTGTGTGGAGGCTAGGCTGGCCACTGTCTCTTCTAATGGTCTAACACGGTCACATCGTACTTTGGGAACTAAATGATGTATGGAGCTTTTTTTTGTCTGATCTGGGTCTTCCCTCCAGCCACTGCCTATTGCAAATTGGAATTCTGTCTGCTTTTCTACTTCTAAGACAGTGTATACACAGAACTGAGGTTTATAGATGCAGAGGTTTTAGTAAAAGTTCTGTCATCTGTCCCTATATTAAGTAACCAATGATACTGTGGCTTTGAGAAAGACTCTGGGCCCTGTGGTTTTGCTCCTTCTTTTTCCCAGCGGTGGCTATTAATAGTTGTACAGTATGTAGACAGCTCACCTGAAGTACTATAAATGAATGTCAATTGCTACTCGTGGTAACGGGAAAAGAATGATTAAAACCACACTCAGACAAACAATACTCCTCACCATATCTATTAACACCCAGGTATTTTCATGAAAATTGTCATGGAATGATTCTGAGTGTTAAATAGGTAGCGGTACATTTGATCTGAATAAAGGAGACGTCTTTCATTTTCCGTGAAGTTATAATCATAATCAGAAGCCCAAGACATAAATAAAAGGCAAACCTTTTTCATTAAGTTTAAAAACATGAATGCCTACTTGGATTGATAGCATTAGTGGTTTTTCCCTTGTTGATTACATGTAGGATGCCAGCCTGTTGTGCTGCAGCTTATCAGTAAAACCATTTCAGATGTTTTGAAATTTATTTTCTATATTTGATTAATTTAAACTTTGACATCAGCACTAAAACCACTGCAAATATTTCATATAGTCAAAGGAGTATATGCAAATATTTAGCAGTGGCATGTAAATACTTATAAAAAACTCATAGGTAAATATTCCAAAGTACAGATGTCTTTTTACACATTTTACTCAAGATAACTCCTAGGTGTGGAAAAAAAAAAAAGTGATATTTAAACACACTGAGAAGCTTCTTTCTTCATTAACCATCTCACTGACCTCAGTGACTAAATGAAAATCATCCTGGAAAAGCTAGATCCGAAAACGACTATTTCTATGGCAAAGCTTTAGCTGCCTCCTACTGACATTAAATTGGAATATGGAAACCACTGAGTCATCAGTTACTGAAGTGCCCAAAAATAGAGCGCTTCAACTGGCTGACACCTAGGGAGGTGAAGGGATGTGCATCTGGAGAGAAAGAGGAGAGCTTAATGGTATGCCCAGCCATTGTACTGAAAGTTGTGAATACCCAAATCAGCTTGGACACTGCTATTTCCCACCTTTCTCCTTTAAAGCAGATACACCAGCTATCGTAACCTGCAGGATGGCTTTCCATCTGCCTCTACCCAGCAGCCTGTCCTGTTGTAGCCCACTACTTCAACAAAAAGAAAACAAAATATAACAAAAAATGTTCAGCTTGAAAGGAAAGATTTATTAAAAAAATCTTTAACACAGTGATTAGCCAAAGAGCTGGGGGAAGATGTGCTGGTAGATTTCAAATGAGAATTACTGGACAACAATGGCATGGCATTCTTGAAAATAAAGAGTAGATTAAGCTTCTGTGTCAGAGAAGCATTACAGCCTAAATGGATCTAATACCACGAAATACTTCTCATAAATGTAAGTGCTGTTTTAGCTGCTGCTCTTTTTTTTTTTTCTTTTAAGGGGTTATGTAATGCAATACACAGCTTTACTCAGGATGATAATTTGTGTCATGCTCATATATGACTGACAGAGACACAATCCCTTACACGAAAACATTGCTGGCAACCAGTAAAAATCCCTATATCAAAACACATGTGATTGGATTGAAAGGGAAAACAGAAATCCAGCTCACACAGGGAATTTTCTGGTCTGATGCCCGCCCACACAGACTTTGATGGGGGAGCAGGTTGCTGTGGAAATGAGCGCATTCTCACAACAGCCAGTTGGTGAAGGGTTCGCTGGGAGCCCAGCCATGGAAGCAGCTGACAGCTGGTCATTGGCATGGGCAAAGGCAAGAGGCTGGGCTTCAGGAGGAGGGGCATGTGCCACCACCTCACCTGTCTCAAGGGTATGGCACCCCTGAGGCCATCAGCCACCTCTGCTCTTGTCGCAACAGAGACAGAAACCCAGAAAGTATAAAATGTGCTCTTCCCTCACACCATCATTTCTGGTGGTGGTGGTGGTTTTACTGATGGAAATGAAGCACAGCCCCCCATTTCATCATTGGCTTCAGGAACCCAGTGATAAATGGCCACACAAACTCCAGTTCCTGTTGCTGTAACAGTCAGGAATGACCTTGGCAAGACTTTGATTCCCTGAAGTGTGTTTCCAGTATCTTCTTGGCATAGCAGCGGAAATAAAGAACAACAGAAAGCAGAGCAGCTGTGTGTAAAGAAAACACAACAAAATGTGGCTCTTCCAGTATAAAGAGGTAGAAGTGAATTTCCTGCCTACTTACAGTTTCTTTTCTCTGACTTGTTTTCAGTGCCAGCTAGCAGAGAAATGTTCAATTTGATGAAACTTCACAATGAGAAAGTGCACGTGCCCTTAGCCTTCTTAGTAGGGTTGAGTGGACAATGACACAAAAGAAGCCAAAATTACAAGTGGCTTCTGTACCTGAGGTACTTCAAAACCTCCAGAAAACAATATAAAATGCACACATAAAAGAAACTATAGGAATTTATTTTAAAAATCCTTATTCTTAAACCCAAATTGTAATGGGGACCCCATTAACTCCTCTTAAGGAGATGTCAAACTCTGTGTGATATATACAGATATTACACAAATAACCTCCTAATATCAAGTCAGCACAGTCTCAGCCCGGTAATATCTATAATACTACAGATACCCCACCTCAGGTACCCAGCTAGCTCATGTCTATCTGAACTGAAACATGGCCAAAGGAAGCTCCTGTCTGCTCACCTGTTACCACAGAGCAGCTGTAACCAAGTCCTTTAGAAGTATATCTACTGCAAAGACTGAGCTGTCCAGTATTCAAGTTTATCTTCTCTGCTCTGCTTTTATGGGGACAACACTAAAAACTGCATAGTACAACTTCATTTCTGGAGCGCTAACAAGAGCTCCCAGGCTTTAGAAGTGTTATTTTCCTTGCAGGAGGTGAGCAAGTCAAAGTGGGATTCTGGACAAGTAAATGCACACAAGAGAACCGTGAGTAGAAACACCAGGAGAAAGCAGCATCTGATTCAATATCAGACTCAAACGCGAAGTGTAATTTGACCAGCTGCAGCAAATCTGAGCTTTCTCCATTTTCATCCTTGTAGAGGTGCCAGAAAGTAATCAGATCTCTGTACAGGACAACAACCCTGGGAGGAATCCTGAAGTATTGGCTGCAAACAGTCATTCAAGACCCATTGGCAATACATTTTACTGTTAATAATTCAAGCAGCTCTGTTTCCAAACATTGCAATCCAAGGGTTAGACTTTTATCTTGACACAGAGAAAGCTAGTCTTTCCTTGTAAGGTTTTCCTAGTATAGAGCAGCAAAATTCACTTTATTTCCGCTACTCACAAATGAAATTCAAAACTCAATGTCGCCAATTTAATTTTGTCCAGAACGCTAATTAGGTGCAAGATGGGCTAGCTAATACTTGAATGGGGATCCATCTTGCAGCCCTGGATATTGCAGAAGTTGTTTCCAAACAGCGGGCAATAATCAGACTGCAAAAACTAGGGACTGCTGCACTGATGACAAATGGGAATTAAAAAAAGTAATCCTCTTCCCATTTCAATGGAACTGGAAGTGAGGTAATGCATCTGGCACATAGAATAGTAAGAATTAGGGCAAAGAAAATGCTGGATTTGTTTATGGACTTACAGATTGCTAAATAAATTTCTAAATTAGTTAGTTTACCATAAAATAGAATCTCTCGCTTTAGTTAAATGGAACACTGAGGAAGAAATTTATCTGTGACCACTCAGTGTAAGCTCTTGATCTCTATAAACTTCTGTTAAAAAAAAAAACAAAGAAAAAAGTAAAATGAACTTCTAGATCTATTAATTTAAAATACACTAACAAAAATTATACCTACTTTGTTTAATATTCTAATCAAATCTTTCCATATTTTGACAGAGAGGGCAGCCATTCCACCGGAAGTCTTTTTTTTCTCTGGATATAAATGAAGCAGTGTTGCTTCTATGTTCTTCTGTCCATCTAATTTCTGATATGTTTTTTTTTCCTTTTTAAACCAAGGCTGCACAAAGTGTTATGAATTAGCCCCTTTTTTAATGTTATACTAAACAAACACAAGATATAAAAAACTCCATTTCTTAGTCTCTTCTTAGTGCTGGTTACTTGTGAAAGGAAAGCAGCAAAATACCCGCTAATAAGACTTTGTGGACTCCCAGTCTGGCATTATTCAGCTTTCTGATAAAAACCTTTGAGGTACATCTTAAACTACTTCCCAAAAAAAGTGCAACAGCATACCAGGCCAAATTCATATTCATAATAGGCTCACACCGTGGATGAATATGGCCATTAGCTATGCTGCCAACTTCAGATGAGACGTGGTGATCCACACTGCTAAGACTCTGAACCAGTAACTTGGTAAGAAAATAATCAATAAAATTCTCTTCAGAAATTATCAGGCTGAACTAATGTAGAATCATAATACGAAGTGTTATACAAATATCTGGCAAAGTGTCATTGTGAGTATCCATGTATTTTGTCCCCAGTAATTCCAAACATAATTATTTTATTTTATAAGATATGAACCTAATTGTGTCTTTGACTAAATATTAGCCTGGAAAAATCATTGCTCGGCCTTGAAGGTTGACATGACTGTTTTCCTCCCTGTACATCAGCTCCAGAGTATAGGTTGCAGAAGGCAAAGTGCTGTTGTCAGAGGTCTGGGCAGAAGGCTTGTTTTCCTCTTCTGCCTCGAGCAATACCTGTGCATTTTGATTGCCCTCAGTGGATTTGCTCACATCTAACCTTCGTTCAGGAACTGGGCTGCAGGAAACAGTCTGCTGATGAGATGTGACCAGGAGTACAGTCCAGCTTGCTCTCTTTTACAGTCTTGGCAATTGTGCTGTCTGGAGCGAATGGATTATTACAAACCCAGCCTACTTAACCACATATATCAATGCATAGATGAGCTAAACAGGGAACCAAATCTATTGAATAAGCAGTGGTCATTTTTACACAAGACCTTATTATCATGCAACCTTACTTAAAACAATAAAAGTGACAGGAAAAGTGTTGTACACTGTTCATAAGGTTTTCAGACAAGCAGAAGTAACTGGAATGTCCTGATGATCTGATTCATAAATTTCACCACATGCGTCTATAAAGTCTAATAAATCTGTGGAACTATAACTTCTCCTTTTTTATCTATTCACTTTTATTATAAGCAGACATTTCATGGTGATTATGTATGGCAATTCTCAGGTGGCTAAAGGCATGGGGCTTTTAGTGTCATGTCTGTTAACACTGCCAGGTTTGCTATAACTAGCCTGCAATTAAAGGCCAACCACTTAGTTGAACAGTATGAGGCTCAGAAGATACAATGTGTTGAATACCTCAGATTCCCACACATACTACCCAATAGGTGCTAAGCTCTTTGCAGCATTGAGTTCATTGGTAGGTAACAAATAAAATACTTGTATGTCAATGTAGAGTTTGATCTTGCTGTAAAACAAAAGTTGTCCTCTGTTCTTCTCCTTCCGATACAAAACAGTGTGAGGGGGTCACAACTGCAATGTAAATGCACTGCATGATATTTGGCCCACACACACGTTTCAGCTCTACCGCGATGCATTTTTCTAGCCATGGTCATTAGTGCACACGAACACTTTCAGGCCTTCTTGCTATTACCACTAGCTACATTAAGCTTGGAGTGTAGCAGGCCTTTTTGTGATTGCTATAGATTGTTCATCCCAGGAAATCTGGCTTTTATCTCAAGGTTATTTCATGGTTACTGTGATTGAGCTATTGCAGACATGCTGATGATTTTTAGTTTTTCTTCCTACCACAGGCCTTCATTCATTCCAGCTCCCCCAAACAAAATCAAAACATCAGCTTAACCAGAAAAGATAGAATTTGTAATTGCTATGATAGAAATTCCCGTCACTCCTATTCTTTTATGGAACAACTTTCAAAAGTTTTTGTTAAATCTTGGGAGTGGAAAAAAAGCAGTCTCAGACTTTTGACTCAAGTTCACAGTCAGTGAAACCAAAGAATTTGTATGCAAATACTTATTTCAGTGATTTTTGCAATCCTTGTTCGTCCTCACCATCGCATGAAGACTGGAACCACAAAGGACCACTAAACTAGCTGGTGTACTGTTATGGTTTAGCCTCAGTTGGCAACGAAGAACCATGCAGTTGCTCTCTCACTCCTCCATCCTCCCTGGTGGGATGGGGAGAAGAATCAGAAGGAAAAGGCAAAACTCATGGGTTGCGATAAAAACAGTTCAACAGAATGGCAAAGGGAGAAGAAAATAACAATAATACTGGTAAAAAGAATATACAGCATGCAATGTTCTCACCACCCGATGCTCAGCTTGCTCCTGAATAATAAAATCCCCTTCCTTCAGCAGCTCCCCACTTAAGTACTGAGCATGACATCACATGGTATAGAACATCTCATTTGATTGGCTGGTTTGGGTCAGCCCAACCAGCTTCTTGTGAAAATTAACCCTATCACGGTTGAACTCAGGACATGTACCTCCTACTATATGTGGCCAATGTACAACAAGCACTTACTCCTCACGTGAGACCAGTCACGTTAGTCAGTCCAAAATCTCTAATGGTTTCCACTAAACCATATTTTCTCTTAGGTATCCTATCTTAACACAAAATTTTCATTTTAGTAATTGAAAGATACAGTGCACTTTGAAGGCATTTCATGCCTCAAGAGTATGGTGATAGAGATGGTCAATGCAACTCCCTCTCAAGTGGTACTTCCATCACATGAAAAAGCATCAAGTAGAGAAACTGCACTCCCAAAACCATACAGCTCTGTCAGATCCTGTTGCTGGTGAAAAGGCTTCCCCACGGTGAAGGAATTGTGCCTCACCAGCCCCATGTACTGTCCCCATCATCACCATAAACGTACAAGTTTCCGATTGCAGTTGGAAAACAGGGCTCTTGTATAAGGCACTCCAGGCAATACTACAGCCTACACTGAATGTCAGAGGGATTACCATGGCGTGCATGCTCACATTATATTCAGACCTGAGGGCAGACCAAACTCAGGGCAGAAGCCAAACAGCCGCAGCACTCTTCACCCCAAGCATGCGCAAGTTCTGTGCTTCACCAGCAAAAAGCCCAGCACAAAGCATCTTGCTCAAAGAAGCATCTTTTTGCTTTTGTGTTTATAGAAGAACTAATAAAATGGAACAAAATTATGTCACAGAAAAAGTTCATTGTAAATACTATATCAAAGTTACTACTTTGTTGATTTTCTTTTACCACTGGTGTATACTCTAAGAAACCAAATTGGCTTAAAAATTCCATCTCAGACACAAGACAGGTCTTGTGCTCTCCTGACTGATAGTTGGTGGCATATCTCAGCTAGCAAAAATGAGATTTACAATAACCTTTGTCAACAGCATATCTTAAATGTGCCAGTGCAAATAATTATCACTTACAGAAGAAATCTTGCCCCTTTCATTTCTATTTTTAAATATTTTTATTCTTTTGTGTGAGCCTACTGTGTCTTTTCCAATTTTTTTAGTTGTAAGGGTCAAGACTATAAATAACACAGGGTGCAGGGAAGCAGTTGGAAGAGGGATGGGGGCAGTTTATTGATTTACTAATGACACATAATTGCCCAGCAAATGTGTAGTTATCCTGAACTACACATTCACTACACACATACTGGATACAGTATCAGCAATGCAACAGATAAACAACAACACCAGATACACAGAAAATGTTAATGAACACTGTATTTCTAACGCCCTTGTATAGCTAATCCCCAGTACTGTTTCTGCTTCTTTTCAAGATTATTCCTTTTTTTCTAGACAACCTCTTCATAATGCCGAGGTTACTGTTCAGTCAGCTTAAGGGAGCCTTAAGCCAACTTTGTCATTGTTATTTTCCTGTATGTGTTATCAGTTTGGGGGCAAACATCCTCTCAGAACAGACATATTTTGATATTCTATTCACATACGAGATTCACATTCTCATACCTACCAGATCATATGTTGTCATCTGAGCCATGTTATCAAGAGGAGGCAGTGCAGATTTTCTGACACTGGCATCATTATTATTATTATTGTTATTATTGTTATTGTTATTATTCCTGCTGTATGTACTTAGGTAGCTCTTTCTACCCCGAGCACCGAAATACCTTTAAAGTGTTAGAACTGAGCCCCTAAAAATATAAGCCAGTCTAGCTTGATGCCAAACATCTTTGGGAGACAAGAAAGTATACCAGTCACTGAGATTACAAAAAGTTGTCCCCAGGTGACAGCAACAGTCAGTGCCAAAATCAGAAAATGGAATGTAGTCACTCAATCCCATTCTCAGATGCCGATAATGCAATAATACTTTCTCCCTTCACCCTCCTGTGCTATGAATGTAATGGGTTTATGTCCATAAATTTATTAATTCTTTTTGTAGCCAAATAGGATGGTGCAATTAATTTTTTATTTGGTTGGAAAGATAGGAGAAGTCACTTCCTAAATTAGACCTATAATGCATATTTACAAATCTCATACCCTGCAGGTAACTATTATTATTTACAGTAGGATCAGCCTCTGTTATTTCGCAGAGCCAGTTACCAACCTCATGGGAGTATTATTATTTGCAATACGTATAACTATTGACTTAACAGAGGAAAAATAGAAGTCAACTGGCAGGTGAAACTTCCTGATGTAGGAAAGTTTAGCACTGTTGCTAGATGATCAGTTATACCTCCAGTCAGAAGGACTTAAAGCTTGCAGAGCCATGAGTCTTCATTATGTTTTTTTGGAGTTCCCCAGAAAAGTCTTGGTGCCATATTGTAACTCACTCTATTGCAGGATGAAATCAAAACTTGAACTAGTCACATAAAAAATGAAATCAAAATTACTTCTAGCTCTAAAACCTTTTGATATGTTGTTTAGGTATGTTATGTACAAAGCTACAGCTGCCAAAGCAAGGCAGTCTTGATTGTTACACTACTGAAATGAATAGTACTAATTTAAGGTGGGTGTTTTTCCAGTTAACTAAGTATGTATAACAGAGCAATGGTTGCTTTGCTATCTTGCATAGTTTTTAGTATATCTCTTTTATTTTTCCACTTTCCTTTATGCTGTTTTCAGAATTCTATACAAACAGCAGGGCAATGTAAAATAGCGTATCACTCTTAACCTTCAATTTCAGAGGAAGATGGAGATTTTATGTCATGGACACTATAAAATGATGATTCATTGAAATTCAATCATATGTATGTTGTAACACTGATTTTTTATAGCTTTCTGTAGGCTTCTGCTAGAAGATTTATAGCGTGTGCTATACTATTCTCCAGTCCTTCTGTGTTGTAATGTTAAAAAGTTTCTGACCTTTAAAGAGTCAAATTTGGGGGGTTTATTGACACATTGTCATTCTATCTCATCATTGTTCCCATACTTATCACTATGCCTCTTCTGGAAATACCTACATGAGTGTGAAAATGGTAGCCAAGGTTATTTTATTTCCAAATGTCCTTCACACACTTATTTATAACTCTTCCAGAATGTCAGGGGATTTTATTTGCACTATGATATTCCTTTCTTCTCCCTCGGGTGCTCCACACATTCATACATCCTGATGTATGCTGAGTTTCCAGAGAAGTCCAGGAAGTGCAGTCAGTCACTTGTTGTGAGAAAGCAAAACCAGAGCGTGTGGGTAATGATATGAAATGTGCACACACTTAACTTGTGGAGCCTTGTTTATAGCCTGTCCAGATTATACACTGCTATTACATTCCAATTAATGTGATTGCTGATCCAATTAATGTGATTGCTGATAGCACAGGTATAGCTTGTTATAAATGTCTGTAACAGCCAAACCCTTGATGATTTAGGATGAAATTAAGAACTGTGTACGTCTCAGAAGAAGAAAACAGCACAAAATAAATCAGTGTAGTGTTCAAACTAGACGTCTCTCACATTCAGTAGCCCCTGGGCAACAATCTAGAGCAGACACACGGATAGAGGCAACATCATATTATGTTCTCTCTGTCAAAATGGTCTACAGTAAGGGCAACTTCCTACAGCTGAGTCATGGTAGCAAACCTCATTGAGCAATATATTACATATTAGCTATGAGCTCTGATTAAGGCCACTGCTTTAGACACAAATAAACCAAATCTTTTCCATTTTAGTCATACTTGGGGAAAACTAAAAAATTCTTTTGCCTTAAATACAGCTTTTGTACTCTCCAAAAAAAAAAAAGTATTTAAATGCACCTTGAAGAAAATGATTGCAGAAGATAGTATGACGTCAATTGATTTGTACGTGGGTGAACCAAGTGACACTGAGTACTCAGTTTTGATATAGTGGTAGAAACAAACTTTTTTTAACAGGCAATGGAAACCTTTCCAATGGCAGCATCCTATCTAGTGCCAGTCAGAGCTCACATTTTCTTTAGAATTAATGACTCTGAGCCAGCGTTAAAAATAAAGGTGAAACTTCAATATCCCCTATTACACATAAAATTTACCACTTGCTATAGTATTTTCCAGCATTCTCCCATACAAGATTTTTTGCTATTCATAAACCTGCCTTCCAGTTTTGCCAAAAAAAAAAATATTTGGGAAGCCTTTTTTTCCTCTTTCTTCCCATAATGAAATTGCATTAATGACATTTAAAATCTCTGGGAAGCCTTAGATATAAATGAAAATATTTCATTCAACTACTCAACGTTTATTCTTCTTAAACACTTAATTCATTTGAATATCGATTTTTGCCAAAGGAACATATTACACAGAGTACTGTTGTTTACCTGCTAAAAAGGAGTGGCAATGGGCTTTCTTACATGAATAAATAACATTTCTTTAATGGATGGATTATGAAGGCTGGTAGAGGAGAACTGATACCTGATTATAGCTAATAATTTATGCTTGGTATCTATTTTAAAAGGAAATCTGAAATATTTATTACTCAAAACCCAAAGATTTATTGTGTGGTTAAGGGAAGTTCTCCCCTAGAAGCCTGAATACATCTTCTGAGTCTCATCTTACATAGAAGATTCTGCTTCTTCAGTATTAGAGGCAATGGGTATACGGCTTTGGATTTTAATGATGATGGATTTTAACGGTCCAGACCTTCTGGGTCTAAGCCTTAGTTAAGGGGTTACTTGCTCAGGCAAATAAAACACAGGTTTGGGAGACTTATAAGTTAAAAGTCAACCATTGCACAATATCACTCAGAGTAAAAGCTTAGACCCACGTTGTTCTGCAGTGTTCAAGTTGAGAGGAGACATTGACTTTAAACTGCACTGGCAACAAGCAGTGTCTGCACTTGATCTGTGCAAGCCAGCAGATGACAGAGGACCCATCTGTCCTAGCTTTCTGAAAGACCAAATCAAATAGACAGCGAAAGGTAATCAAGTGCACTGTTAGGGCACATTTCTTAGGCATTCAAAAACTCACCTTCTGGTCTAAAACTCAGTTCAAAATCAGGGCAACCCCCACCAGAACATCCTCTTTTTCAGGCTGTGCAGAAGGAGGGGAAATACATCTCTTCAATCTCTTGTAGCATCACCAGCCAATATACTTTTCATTGTTTCTGATTCTGTATTTCACAACAGTCAAAATATTCTTGCAGTTGAAACCCACTACTCCAGATGCATTACTCAGAGCCCAAGGGGGGGAGCTTGCAAAGGCTCCAGATGCCCGAGAGAGAAAATCTGAAACTGAGGCTTTCACAAAGTCTAGCTTTCTAATGCCAGATGTTACATTTTGCTTTTGAGATGTTATAGGTAGGACCTACACATCTTACTTCCCAAAGACCAAACAACATTTTGTCATTTGAAGTGGTCGTTTGAGCTGTGTTATCTCATCAGTGTGGCATAACTTGTTTAGCCTGTGCTTAGCCTGGCTGTCTGAGTGAAATAGGAGAATTCATTATCCATAGCTGTCAGTTCTGTACTTTCAGTAAACTCACCTAGAAGAGAACATATCAAGGTAGGCAAGATATCCATTTTCTCTGAAATACCATTATTCTTTCATGCTTGTGAGTTTAAAATTTTCAAGAACACTGAACAGGGCTTTTTGTAAAGATGCAATTTGTATCTTGGGATTTCAATTGCTATTCATTGAATTTTATCAGGCAATTGATTATAGCGTGAGAAGTTCCTTCCAAAAGTAAAGAATGACTCTGACATATGATAATCTATAGGAACACAGTTGGTAAAGGTTCTGTACATGCTAGTGATGAGCTCATACAGTTGAAGCTAAGATTTTACTGCTGATTTAAAGAATACCAGTTTGCCTCTGGTGGCCACAAATGAAATTTTTCTCTTCCCTGTTGCCTTCCCTAACAACATAAAACCTCTTGTTAATAAAAGTAATCTCCCATGTTGTACATGACTAGGAAACAAATGCAGAAGAAAATTAAAGCCAAAGTCAAATAGAAGGTTTGTTGGAGGGTTAAAGTTTGACCAGCTGTCCAGAGTCCAATCTCCCCTAGGATTTAACTCTGACTTTCTCTCTTATAATTATGAAGTCAGTTTCAGAAATTTCCTTTCAAAATTAAGTTTGTCTCTGTTGGTGGATATATTCAAAACCAGACTGGTCACTGTACTGGGAAGCCTGCTTTAGCTGATCCTAAGCAGAGGGCTTGGACTAGATAATTTCCAGAAGTCCCTTCCAACCTCAAAGATTCTGTGAGCCTGTAAAGCTATATTACCCTTAAATCTTCTCAAAGGCAGCACAGCAGACTGCTGGGGAAGCAAGCACCTTGGCCTATCTAGGTACCAGGGTTGCTGCCTCGCAAGTTGGAGTTATGATGAGTGGAGTGGCAGCTACTGCTGAAAGCAGACTTTCTCCAGCTGCAGAAGCCATGGCATCCAAAGTAGTACCCAGGCCTCCAGCCTTGTCATTCCCTTTTCTACCTTCTCCTTCCTGAAGCAGCCATGGTCCAAACCAGCCTCAGTTGCATCTCCATCCCATCCCTTTTCCTACTGCCTTTCTCAACCTCATTTGTGCAACAACAACTGTGATGCACACACAGCTGTGTCTGCTTTCACAAAGAGGTTGGAGGAAGGCTGGTGAAGAAGAGGAGGCATTAGGTTGCAGGCTAAAGGTAGACTGTGGGTGGGTTTCCAACCTGGGCCAAGCAGGGGAGAAGCAGAAGGAGTAGATATGCACAGTTTCTCACATACCCAAAGAGAAGGCTGTCTGTGGAAAAGCAAGAACTAATACACTTGCTCGCCCTAACTACCCCAAACCACTGGTTGACTTTGAACTGTTACCATCAATCCCACAGGGCCCTATTGACCTATCCTGTCTCCTTATCCTACCAGAACTTCCACTGACCTTTCACAGCTGACCATCTCTAACTCCCTGTATGTCATTTCCACCACCAAAATGAATTTTCCACTCTAAGGACAAGAATACAAGAAAATCACTCATTCTTGAGACAGGAAATTTTCTTTAGCCTGTGAAACTGGGAGACTTTAAGATGGCTCCAAGCTAATTCATCTCTGGTGTAAGCTAGAAAAAGTCTATGGATTGAACTGGGAGTGAATTTGATCTGACACATTCACCTTGGAAAATTTAGAACATAACAGAGAACTTGCAATTTTTTTTGCATTCTGAATCACATCATCATATCTAAGGCTAAGTCATAAATTGTCAAGCATTCATTTATTCTGTCAAAGAGCTATCTTGTTTTTCATTTACCTCCATTTATCTTATAGGATAACAATAAATTCTGGAGACTGAGTCAGTACTGCACATAGAGAGAATCAGCTCAGGTTTTTATATGTTAAAAAAATGCAGACTACAGTGAGCACTCCAATTTCAGTGGATATTCCAATAACAAACCCCAAACTTCCCTATAGTTTTGGCAGTCCTGCACCTTCTTCAGTTCTTTCAGTAGTTTATGAAAATTGCTTTTTGTCTTCAGCTACTCTCTTTTTTTTTAAATTTCAGCAAGTTTTGATGTTTCATCACAGTTCAGATGCCACTCCCTATGAGAAAGTGTGCTATGTGTCTATATGCACTTCTTTGTTTTGTCTTCCAACTCATCTATTTTATCTCCATCTTCCTTTTTATTCAATAAAAATACACCAATTTTCACTTCTTCCATCCCCAGCTTTTCCATTAGGGAAAAGAGACCTGATTATATGTATTTTCAAGGGCTGTATAGCAGGTAGGAAACATGTTCAGAAATTCTGACACTGTGAGCACATGGCAGTGGAAATTTACTTCTAGTTCTTCTGCCTTTTGTACCATTCTCCACCCACATGGAGGAAATGCATATAAATTTTTTGTTCTCTCAAGTATTCTTTCCTTGTGACATTTCAGTTCCTAAGCAGGGAGTTCACATGTCAAACACTAATATTGACCACTTACAGTCAGAGATATATCCATCTGCAAGCATTGTACAACAAAACTGAGACATTGCTTATGGAGCTTAAAGATCACCAAGAAATTTTCTAAGTAAAAGTTTTAACTGTGCCATGAATTAAAATTTAGTTTAGGCAATTAGGCACAGCCTATACAATCTACAGCTTAAATTCTTTCTTCATAAACTAAGATGTTTCAGAGGCTATTTTATGAAGAGGTTTGCAACCTTTCGTAGGTTCATAGATTTATAGCCAAGAAGCTATTATTATAGTCTAGTCTGATCTGCTGACTAGCAAGTGAGAAAGTAGCTTACCAAATGATTACTGTATCTCAAAGTTTCACGTTGATTAGACCTTACCTTTCAGAAAGATTTCACTACCTATCTGAAGACTTCAGGTAATAGTGAAATTATGCAATTCACAGAATCACAGAATGGTAGGGGTTGAAAGGGACCTCTGGAGATCATCTAGTCCAAGCCCTTGCTAAACTAGGTTCACCTAGAGCAGGTTGCACAGGACCATGTCCAGGTGGGTTTTGAATATCTCCAGAGAAGGAGGCTCCACAACCCCTCTGGGCAACCTGTATTAGTGCTCTGTCACCCTCAAAGAAGTTCGTCATCGTGTTCAGACGGAACGTCTTATGCTTCAGTTTGTGCTCATTGCCCCTTGTCCTGTTGCTGGGCACTACTGAAAAGAGTCTAGCCCCATCCTCTTGACACCCACCCTTAAGATATTTATAAGCATTTATAAGATCCCCTCTCAGTCTTCTCTTTTTCAGGCTAAACAAGACCAGCTCCCTCAGCCTTTCCTCATAAGAGAGATGTTACAGTCCCCTCATCATCTCTGTAGCCCTCTGCTGAACTCACTCCAGTCAGTAGTTTATCATCTTTCTTGAACTGAGGAGCCCAGAACTGGACACAGTACTCCAGATGGAGCCTCACTAGGGCAGAGGAGAGGGGGAAGAGAACTTCCCTCGACCTGCTGGCCACACTCTTCTTCACGCACCCCAGGATACCTTTGGCCTTCTTGGCAACAAGGGCACACTGCTGGCTCGTGGTCAACTTGTTGTCCACCAGCACACCCAGGTTCCTCTCTGCAGAACTGCTTTCCAGCAGGTCAGCCCCAAGCCTGTACTGGTGCATGGGGTTATTCCTCCCCAGGTGCAAGACCCTGCCCTTGTTGAACTTCATGAAGTTCCTCTCCACCCAGCTCTCCAGCCTGTCCAGGTCTTGCTGAATGGCAGCACAGCCTTCCAGTGTATCCACCACTCCTCCCAGTTGTGTGTCATCTGCAAACTTGCTGAGGGTATGCTCTGTCCTTTCTTCCAGGTCATTGATGAGTAAGTTGAACAAGACTGGGCTGAGTACTGACCCCTGGGGAACCCCACTAGTTACAGGCCTCCAACTAGACTGCACTGCTAGTCCATACCAGTTCATTGGTATATCTCTTCAAACATAATTAAGCCTCAGTAGTATGTGTTCTCATTTTATTTTTTCATGGCTGGCCATACTTAAATGACAAAAGAATGATTCCTGGACACCTTGCATGCTAAGTAAAAACTAATTTTGTACTGCACACAGATATTATTTGTCAGGATAACATGTAAAAAGTGAAAAGAAGAAACTACCTGAAAATATTGACAAAAGAGAAAATAAAAGAGGGGAAATTTCTGATCAGTTTTGGCAAGTGACTACCAAGAAATCAGACCAAAAAGGAAAACACAGTCTTAGGAGACAGGATGGACAATAGTGATGGATATGATTACCCCAAACTAGGCTAAATATACCAGATGGGACAGCAGTGTGAAAATGTCATTGATAACAGGGTATCCAGAACAACCTCTTTTTTATTTTTATTTAAAAAATCAGACTGTAGTTGACTATTTGTCCAGCTATTTATATCTAGTAACTCTTTTAAAATGTAAAGTACTGCTGCTGCTCAAAGTAGCTTTTTTCATTACAAATATATATTGTCAATGACTTGCTTGGTGTACTGTTTACAGGCTATTTCCTTGACAAATAGACCCATCAAAATCAAACACGCATGCCTGCAAACACATATTACCAAGCAAGTTTCATTCTTATTTACAGCCCTTGCACAGGTGATAGTCTTGTTGAGTAGGGCAACCATGGGCCATTTTATAATCTTTTTCACATTTTTTATTTTCTATTCCTTTCATTAGTTATGCGTATGACACATATGCCTTTGTAATTAAACTTCTCTGATCCATCTGGTGATCTTTGTTTTAGTTAATCTGCATTCTGCTTGCTTTAAAATTGCTATGCTGTAACACCACTCATGCTAACTTAGGCATCACTGTTTAAACTTCCATTTATTCAAAAATAATTTATTATTTGCACACTGATACATAGTAAAACCAGCATTGTTAGTTAGACTGCATGCTGTTTAAGTAGTTGTAATGCAGTCAGTGGTAGAATGGTAAACACAAGGAAATTTTTTTAAATGTTCAACAGATTTCCATTGCCCCACAATCCTGTGAAAGGCTTATGTGGTTTTGAAGGTGTGTTTTGGGGGTGAAGGGGAACTTCCCATACCTCCTGGCAGGGTAGGGCTCCCCATCCCTGGGTACCGCTATATGTGAGTGATTTTGCAGCAGCCCTATGGGCACCTTATTGTGGCAGTAATTTTTTCAGTTCGCTCAGCCTGCTGGATGTGCTTACTGCAACATCCTGACAGAGTTTGTCCCACGTTGCTAAAGGCAGCTAAGAAGTCATTCAACAGCAATAACATTTCTGTGTGTTATGAGGCAAAGTAGCTCTGGCCCTCATCCTTCATGAGGAACAAAGCTACAGCTGATTATAAAGAGATCTCCACTTATGTCCTCTTGACCATGGCACCTCACATGGCCAGAGAGGTGAGGAAGGACTGGGGGCCACACAGAATGGGGAGAGCCCAGCACAACACTGCAGCTGAAAAGTATTCTATCAAGTAGTTATCCTAGGACCACCGAGCCCCACAGGATATATTGCTTAGCTAGTATGGCCTCAGAGGCCTAAAGTTTGGGAATTACCAGTGCCACCTGCTCAAAAGGTTGTGGCAAAAAAGGTGACTTGCTAGAGGCACAGCCTTTACTCCAGTGCATGTATGTTGGCTTTTCACTTGCTTTTCATCTCCTCGCTGCATTAGTTCTCGATGCTTCTCTTCTTTATGTTACATAAGCTTGCAAGGCAAATTCTGAGATCGTAAGTCATCTGCATCTGTGTTGAATTGCTTCTGTCATCCATTAGCCTTTAAATAATTCATGCCTTTCTGTATTTAGCTACATCCTTTCTCCATCACATACAGCACTGCTTTCATCTGTTTTGTCTGATTTAGAGTAATAAAATGCAGGACATTTAAAATAATTTACATTGATTTTTTTTTTTTTTATTCAGCAATATATTCTTTCTGCCTCAACAGGCAGCAGCAGTGTTCCTTTTGCTATTAAAGCAGAACTTGCCGTTGGCACTGTTATGAGCGACTAAAGGAAACGGTTCTTTTGTCCTTGTTCTTTTTTACTCCTTGCCTTCAACAGTTATATTAAAACACTGCAGATAGATATCAGTTCAGTGCCTGCATGTTTCTGAATAAGCAGAGTGAAGTGAAAGAGGAGACAAAAAAAATTATCAGCTTCTTTTGCACAGGGCAAAGAGGGAGTTGTCTTTGTTTTATAAAGAACAGGAATTGCCTGAAAGGTTGCCCTTTAATTCTGTCAGCACTGATAACATGATTAACATGGTGTTTTCTACCCTGGAGAGTCACATATAGCTGATAAATATAGTCAGATGACAAGTACAAGTACGTTTAGTAGCCACCACAGATCTGGGAGATTTTCATGCAATTCCCTGATTACACAACTGCTTCCTCCTCCATGATCCTGGGCAAATCACTGTGCCCCTGACTCCCAAGGGGATGCTAGGACAAGGAAATGCTGCCCTTGTCATGCTGTGATGACAGCAGCACTTTAGGGGCTTGCTTTAGGAAAAGAGGTTCACCAGCCCCTGTGAAATGTCCCAGCTTGTCCATAGTGCCTTACCTGCATATGTGCTGGTGCCCAACACCTTGACCCAGAACAGGCAGAGTAGAATCACAGAATAATTTAGGTTGGAAAAGACCTTAAGATCATCGAGTCCAGCTGTCCTGGGTTCGGCCAGGACAGGGTTAATTTTCACCGGAATCCAGGAAGGGAATCCAGGAAGGGACACAGCCGGGCAGGCTGACCCAACCTGGCCAAACAGAGCAGGGTATTCCATACCATGTGCCGTCATGCTGGGTTCTGGTGGGGGGGGGCAGCGTGGCAAGAACTCCCTCGCGGTTCGGGAGTTGGCGGTGGCAGTTGTGGAGGGCAGCTCTCTGGGTTGTGCGGTTTGTGTTGGGTTTTCTCTTTATCTGTATCGTTGTTCCTGTTCCCTTTGTTTGCTGTTCTGGTAAACTGCCCTTATCCCGACCCACCAGTTTCTGCCTGTTTCTTTCCATTCTCCTCCATACCCCGACAGGGGGAGGGGCGGCCCAGTGGCGCTTTTGTTGCCGGCAGCAGCCGAATCAGAACACCAACCGTAAACAAACACTGCCAAACCCACCACTAAACCATATCCATAAGTGCCACATCTACACGTCTTTTAAATACCTCAAGGAATGGTGACACAAACACTTCCCTGGGCAGCCTGTTCCAATGCTTCGCAACCCTTTCAATGAAGAATTTTTTCCTAATATCCAAACTAAACCTCCCCTGGCACAACCTGAGGTCATTTCCCCTCATCCTATCACTTGATACTTGGGAAAACAGACCAACACCCACCTCACTACAACCTCCTTTCAGGTGGTTGTAGAAAGCGATAAGTGAGGAAGTGAAGAGGAATGTGTCCGAAAGACTGATTTTGGCAGTACCCCTAATACAGCTCTGGGCAGACACCTGATGGGAAAAAGAAACTTTGAGATTTAAACCCTATCTTCCCTCATGTACTTAAATAATTTTCTGAGTATCTTTCTTTAGCACATAACTTTGCTAAATACTGTTTCTTCCTGCTGTCTTTGTCCAGTAACAAAGCTGCCAATGCATTCCAATTAGTATCAAAATGAAAAAATCTTCTTTCTGAAAATGAGATATTAAAAAGCAATAGATGTTTTTAGGCAAAATTCTCTTTAAGAGCTGAAAGTCTTAAAGGTGGCCTACAAAGCAGAAGAGAACCATTTTCCATTCTTTAATGCTTATTTATCATGTGTAAAGGGGGTTCAAGAATTTATTTTTCAAAGTAACTGGACTGTTTTTTATGCATTGTCTCCCTTTCACGGTGGAAATACTAGGTCCTTGCTTTGTTCTCTGGGCCGCAGGAAAGCTTAGCATCTTTGAAGACAGTCCAAAGAGAGGCTTCACAGCTCCACCATTCACTGGCTAGCTGGCTCACACTGGGACACACTCGTACATTAGCATTACTTCGTTAATTAGTAGCATCAAATATGATTTCTTTCAGACAGAATTTGGATAAGATCCCAGACCTGCCACTCAGGTAACAGAGATTCAATTTCTTTTAAAGTTATAGAGGGAGTATCGGACCCTCATTTAAGCCTCGCTGGTGAATGATCCAGCTGACTGCATGAAGCTTAGCTGGAATGAGCCCAGAAGCTGCATTTAAAAGTCACTGTTGTCAACTCTGACAAACTTCTTCAGTGTTCAGAAAAGAGTTTATTTTTTGGTTGTGCCCTGTGTACCGTAATCAAAGCTAACTAATGATCAACCATTATTTTCTTGCTGTTAGTAGGATTCAGACATTTCTCTGATGATTTCAAAATGTATACCCTGGGTGAAAACTACCATGCTAGCAAAAATGCTAATGCAACTCTCTTGAAAATATATATTGATAAACAGAACGAAAAATCATGGACTTGTTACATGATCACAGTGTGTTCTTAGTAAACAAGAATACTCAAATATGCAATTTAGCATAAAATAAATCTAGTAGCCCTGACAGGCACTGCCTTTTTCTTACCATTAAGATTCGTCTTCTATTGGCAATATAGGAATTGCAACTGTATAGATAAAGAGGGTGTAGCTTATGAAGATAAGTTTAGAGAAACTGGGCACTTCTAGGTAACACTAAACATCACTAAAACTGTGGGCTGTGTGTTTTCTCCAACACATTTGAATTCCTTGTGCTCATGATGAATCTGAAGTGGATGAATAGATAAGTGAACAGTTTGACAGCAAGGGAAATTAAATGTTCCTCCCGAGGCTTTTTACAAGCAGCATAACACAGAGGTCTCAGCAGTTTACAATAATGCAAAAACACGCAGGTGTCTTAAATCCTGAAAGGTCGTTGTAGTGAGGCAGGTGTTGGTCTCTGCTCCCAGGTAACTAGCAATAGGATGAGGGGTAACGGCCTCAAC
>Ga0065711_1005199_pt1 | contig 21000 bp, 12 predicted proteins | sample Hoacrofraction12_FD_59098 | JGI IMG/M metagenome (GOLD analysis project Ga0065711, IMG submission 59098) | Hoatzin crop microbial communities from Cojedes, Venezuela - Epithelial fraction 12 v2 (version 2) | ecosystem: Host-associated > Birds > Digestive system > Esophagus > Crop | place...
GAGAAAGATAGAATTGCTTCACGGCCACTTGCTGTATCTCGCCCAAATTTAGAAGAGTTTGTGACATCATTAAAACTTTGAGACACTATTACAAAAATAACAACATAATAGCAGCATTCAACATTTCTTTACTTGTACCATTTCATAGTTGCTTCATTAATGCAAAAATATACTCTACCAAGATAGAACAAGTTTCGTTGTATGCTTATTAAACTTATAAGACCTACTTTATTACCAGAAATACCAAATATAGAGAAGGGAAATAGAATTTTTGCTGCTGTAGTGCTGAAGTTCCCCAGGTATAACTGAACCCAAGCTTTGATAGGTGCCATGTATAACAAATTAATCATAACTCGTGGGAAAAATGCCTGATAATATGCCTAAAATACTGATAAGACTACATGAACTGTCATGACAATTTAAAAAAAAATATTTTTTTTTGTCTTCTTGGATAGTAAGTTCATGGTTTCAGAAAACATTATGAAGAAGTTCAAAGCTAGCTTCTCAACCATAGCACTGACTTCAACAATACAGAATCAAAGTATTAGAGCTCTGTCTCTTCAAACTAGGGGGAAAGTAGCTGCCTCCACACATTATCAGACAAGTTTATTAATCTGTTTTACACTGTAGAGAATACAGGAGAAACCCCCATAGTAACGTGCTCAGATGCTGCAATAGGACTTACCTACAAATGAAGCATTCTTGAATTTGAAATAAAAATAAACACTGCATGGAAAGACATTTTTTAAAAAGTTTAAAACTGAACACAATTGAAAGTGTATTTCTCATACATAAAAAAAATTCCTTTTATACAGTGCTTTTAATTTTCAATATTATTTTAATTACACTTTTCAACATATAAAAATAAACCTAAGGTACAGGCCGAAAACTTTTTCTGTTTACATATTAGCAAACAAAATCAAGTTTTAGATTCTCTTTAGGCAGTAATACTAACGATATCTACAAATTTCAACTGTCCACACTCCAATCTCTGGTGAGAAAACTCCATCTCTCCGAACTAAGGACCTACTGATTTACATTATTTTAGCCACTGACAGAGCTGAGCATTTGTGTCATTAAGTCCAATTCTCACTTTTAAAAATATGGTAATACCAAAGGCAATAATCCATTCCTGTAAAACTGAAAGTACCACCAAGTGGCAGATGGGACCCACAGTATGCCCATTTGCAAGTCATTGTTTAAAATTCACATCTTCAAGCTTCCTTGTTTTACCACTATAATGCAACTTCCACACTAACATTTACAAAATTCAAGATGATTTCTGTGTGGGTTTTTTTCTTCTATGTGAATGGCTAGCAAAATTAAAATGCATGAACTCTAACCTTGTTTCATTACAAGCCAACAAAAAGGCAGTGATGCAGAAATGCTTCAGACCAAAAAGTAAAAGATACACACATCACCATGGCATTACTGCTTGCTAGAGTCATACATGAGACTGAAAAAAATAACACAGTAATAAGGACAGGTATGAATTATACAATAATGTGTATCATATGAAGTAAAGGCTAATAAGCCTTTACTTATTAGCTCTTCCTTAGACGAAAATAAAATCACAGAAATCCCTAAATCTAGTAACTATAAAAATACCAGTACAAGTGAAGGGCAACACTGAGAAGCTACCATGTAACAAACAGATTTGCAGAGTTTCAAAATAATTTCAGGTATCATCTTAGACGTAACTGGGCCAGAGAACACTAGCAAGCAATGCAAACCATGCTACAGGCTACAGAATTCACCTTCTTCACAGCAAACACACTCAAGTGGCCATAGCTCATTTCAGCATCCAAGCTGTGCACAGGTTGCTGCTGTCAGCCAGCTAACATAAAGCTAGTTCAGATGTATCTATCTGAAACTGACACCAAAAAAATTAGCAGGTGACTAATTAATAGGCAAGACCCACATCTCTAAGATTTCCCAGGTATTCTTCAGATGTTTCTAGTTTCCAACTGAAGTGCTTTTTTCCCCTCTTAGTTCTAATTCTGAAATACGAAAACCAATATTCTTTACATACCATACTATTATCCGTGTTTGCAAACAAAATTTCATCTCTCACACCTGTGTAAACCTATTGACTTCAGTGAATTAATCTAAGTCACAGACACCTCAATTTTGAGCTTGGAATCCTCTTTCATCCACCAGCAGCTGTCTTCTGCTACCTTCTTCTTTCAAAATTCAAAGAAACATCCTACCTGTTACCAAGAAACACTGTTGTGAAGTAACTGTGGTCACTAATGCAGCTCACACACATGTGCTTTACATGGTCTTAGCAAAATGGCACCACATCATCACTTCTCTGAGCAATTAAGAGTCACAACATCTTCTAATAAAGGCTGACTCAAACAAAATTATATTTAAAACAATACAGCTGTCATGAACTACACTGTTCTCAAAACCTCCACTCAATCTCATTTATAAAGTGCAAAACCAAACAATCATACATGGCAGCTCAGCATGCAAATCGGTTAATGATGAAGGCAATGGACTTCCAGTGGAACATGGACACATGTAACGGATGATGCACACAGTTCTGTTTGAATAAGCAGGAACTTCATTACCGTGCTACGCTACCGGTTTAAAAACGAGCTACCCTCTGCAGAGATAAGCATTTTACAGAATAATAGTTCTCTAGCAGTGGCTTTTAGGAAGAGGGGAACTGTAAAACACGTAATATGAATAAACAGAACGTAACTATCTCACAGATCTGCACAGTACTTACAAAGCAAAACCAGAAAATACAGCATTTGTAAGAAAATATGACTTGAGGTTGGGAGGAAACGTGTGTTTGGCAGCTGGTTGGTTAGGGATTTTTTTTGCCTTTTTTAAAAAAAGTTTTTGTAAGGAAACATTAACTCACATACAATATAACAACATGCTGCATACGGACTTACCATGTGATTAGTTGGCTAGTAAGGCTGCCATCCTTAACTACTGATTTCCAAAGGTATGTTTCTTAGCTACTGTACACAATCCTTTTCATATTCTGTAACTGATATATAACAGAGGTATGCAATTTCAGGATAACAAAACTCAAGAAATCAAACTAGCATCAGCTGAAACATGACACACTGCAAGAATTCAAATTCATCTCAAAGGAGAAACTTCACTTTTCAAAGATACTATAAATAATACATGTGTTTTCTCACTGCTATCCACATTTCAAATCAAAGAAGCTGTCTGAATAAGACCAGATCAACTAAAAATATTCCTTTAATAAGTATGTACCCACAGAAACTTCCCTCTAAAATACTTAATTTTATTAGTGAAATGGTACCAAAGATAACAAGTATACAAACAATCTCTTTGCTCTATGCTACTTACACATCATAAATAAGACAGCTGTTGTTGCAAGACACAATCCTTCACAGTCCTCCTGTAAGCATACAGATTTGTCATTTTTTTTATCAGATTAAGCTGTTTACCAGCCAACAGCATGTGGCTTAAACATCACAAAAATGACTGTCTATACTTTACATGGTAAAGCATTTTCTATAGTCTTAAATGTACACAGTGGCAAGAACATTAAATCCTACTGAAAATGAAGAGTGATTAAGCAGCTTCACAATCAAACTGGGTTTCATTACCTTAGGAATTGGGTAAATTTTTCATCCCCTGTAATATGCTTTCTTTTTTCTAGAAGAATTAACTATGCAAAGCAAAAGAAAAACAAATTCAAAGCAAATATCTAATACGCTGTTAAGGGTTTTTTTAACTGAAAGAAATAACTCTTCCCATGCAGTAAGGCAATTAAGTCATTTGATTGTATTAAGTTGTATTAAAAATAATCTACTTGATTTTAGGTATCAGTAAGTTTCAAAGGTATGACTCTTAAGAAATATCATGTAACTGATTAAACTAGTTCAGAGAACACAAGCCATGTTTCTATCTTGACAAAAATATTTGCTTTGTCATTCTGTTCTTACATGCTTCTCCCCAAAGAACGAAAAAAGAATCTCTACCATATAACTCCTATGTAAATTACAACTTTTTCCCCAAAATTATTTATCCCCCCCTTCTTTGCATACAATTCCTTTTATATCACCCAACAGGTATCACAGAAGATGATGGAGAGGTAACAATTAAGGCCATCCAAATGTAGATTAAATGTCTAAAGGGCTGTCTTTGATGCAGGTGATCAGAAAATGCTTCGTATTCAGCTACTGCTTTTGTACAGTGGTGGTCCCCAAATTGCATCTTTGCTTTCATCTATAAATGTGTTCTAAAGACAAAAAATAAAAGTAAAAATGGAGCTTTAGAATTTTAACAAGTGAATCAAACAACCGTTCTGACAAATCACTTGCATTCTTGTCTACAGTATGGTGGTGGCAAAATAGCAATAGAGATCATGTAAGATTTAGCTGAAAATGAGTAATAGCACATACACATTTCTAGAAAATACCACATTTCAAGAAGGCACTAAAGCTTCTGCTTGTGCTCCCGTATTTTTTAAACAAATAAGAAAAAATTATTTTCATAATGGCACCTGTACTATTTGCAGCTGAACAGACACACTGCAGTACGGCTCAAAACAAAGCTGTAAGTTCTGATATCATACAGATGCGCTCACTTCTGGAAGGACAAAAGAAAACAACAAAACAAAAACAACCCCAGAATAAACCAGTAAGCTAACCTATTATCTATAACAAGGCAATGTTCCTTTTAGGAACAGAAAAGTAGCATGCATTGTTCAAATACTTTAAAAGTAACATTAATTTCAGGGATATTAGTAAGAAATTCTGTTAAATCATAAAACCCTAGAATCTTAAGCAGTGAGCAAATGAAAAACATACTAGTCAGTGGATATTTAACATAAGAACGATAAAACTGTGTTTTAAACTGTGTTTAAAAAAATATTTCCCTACAGTTGTCATTTACAACAAAAGAAAGTGTGTATATTTATGCACCATTTCCAAGCACATCAAACAGTACACATTGACGTTTTGGTGGATTTTTTTAACCCACAAGGTAAAACCATACAAAATGCATCAACAAGCAGTATTTTAAACAATGTTCAATGCATGTCTTCAGCTTTTTTGTGGTAGTACAGGTTTACATCTTTCAGTTTCTACTTATTTGTAACAGCTTATGGCAAAACTTAACATAAATCATTTTACAAATAAGTACAGCCATCATGAAAACGCATGGATTTTCAGAGATGAATAGTTCTGATGGCATCTGCCTTTTCATGGTATAACTACTGGTCCGTGCATTCTTGCTTTACAGCAAGAAGACAGCAAAGCTATCACAAGAACTGGAAGAGCTACTAGTACTATCAACACGTTAAGGTTGATTGCTTTGACATTTTCTTCCTCATTCTGGGAAATATAAAGCTTTGGATTTCATTCCTTAGTTGAATCAGAGGTCCATTCTTTGCTTTAAACCTCTTCCATTTTAATTGAGAGGTTTTCTTCATTTGGTTGACAGTTCCCATTCTGTTGTAGTTTGACTTCATCTGTCCTTTGCGTATCTCTGTTGTCTACTTCCTTGTCAGTTTCTGAATTCTGATCCTCTTTAGTGTGATCTTTGTCCTACCAAAGATAAAATTATTTTACAAAAAATAATATTCTTAGCATTATAGATATGACTTCCAACCAACTCTTAGCATTTCTATCGTCTCAGTTTGTACATGCTTATCTTGACTTTTTTAGAACAGAGGAATAGAGGTGTCAGCTCCTTTTTCTTTTTTGCTTTTTTTTTTTTAAAAAAACAGTTTCCTTTTCAACTGGCTAAAGTTAGGCAGTCATAAGAACCCGTCATCCAAGAAATCACTGCCACAAAGTCAACGGTCTTTATCATCAATATTCAGAAAAGCAGAACAAGCAGCATCATGGAACCTATGAGAAACAGCTCCAGAAATTAAGATTTCATCATTACTTTCTAAATCAAATAGCATTAAACTTTTTCTTTCATTTTTTTGTCAGGTATCTGATGCATTTTAAGAGAGCCAACCTGTCTCTGAACGCTGCTCCTTTTTACACAGTCTGCTTCCTGGTGCTCATACAGATAGGCAGCCATCCAAGTCCTATCATACAGCACAGAACAGGAAAGAGAAACCAAAACGAAGTGTTTCTGTAACCTATTCACACAATCTCCTGTAGGTCCAGTAAAGTTCAAACACAGAGAGTTAGCAAACTGGCCCACCAACACCAACTGTAGGTCTCCAACCTGCAAAAGCTAAACTCAAATGGTAATAATTTGGTAAGTAAAACAAGAGAAAAAGAAGGGAGGGAAAAGAAAGAAAAAGAAGGGAGAGAATTTTAATAACGTCTCCCCTACCACCACGTCACTTGGTCACACAGCTTACCTTCAAAGTAGTGGTGCTTTTCTCAGATTTCTCCTTTCCCTCTTTTTCCTTACTACTTTTTTTCTTGGAGGTGGAGCGTTCTCTTCTTTCATTATTTGTATCTCTTTCTCTTTTTTTTTCTTTCTTGTTTCTGTTTAAGAAAATTTTTACTCAAATCAGAGTTTGATCGAACACCAACAACCTTCAAACCACTTCACTGCAAATTTAACTTTCCTCTGTGGGTTTTCCAAAAAAACTCAAACCGTAACAAAAACCTCTTCATAAAGACAAGGAGACTTTCTGACTGAAGAGAGCTAAAGAATGCATGTGCTCAGTATGCATGGTATTTGCAAAGAGAAAACCAAATCAACCTGCACCCAGTGAAGGGCTTTGCAAATTTGCATTGTTGACAGATTTGAAACTTTCTAGTTGAAAGCATACCAAAGCTCAAATCCACATAAAGTTTTTTATTTTGGTTTTGTTTCAAATTAAAACTGAATCATACAGACCAACTGAAATCATCTGAGATGATCGGTGCACAGGCAGTAAAACAATGAAAACACTGTAAATTCTTCCTCCCTTACTGCTCTTTTAACTTCTATTTTTATATCAAACTGACCTTCTCGGAGAAGGAGTTCGTGAAGACTTTCTTTTTGTGGTTTTGGACGTTTTAGGAGACTTGGAGGGACTTCTACTCTTCCTTTTACGCCTTTCTCTACAGGACCAAAAAATTCAAGATCATCAAAGAATAGAAATAATCAACTCAGGAACTGGAAAAAAACAGAAAGCTTTTAAAATGATCTGACACAACAGCTAAGTAAATATCCCTGAATCTAACATTATGTATCACCAACAATACACAAACTGCACAAAGCAAAAAAAAAATTCATGCGTTTCAGTTTGGTGGGAAAGGGGAGAAAAAAGATTATGCCCTTTCAGATTTTTTTTTTTTTATTATCCTCACATGCTTGTACTTATACCTGATTGCCATGGTTTAGCCCCAGCCAGCAACAAAGTACCACATGGCCACTTGCTCACTCCTCCCCTCCCTGGTGGGATGGGGAGAAGAATCAGAAGAAAAAGGTAAAACTCACGGGTTGAGATAAAGATAGTTTAATAGGACAGCAAAGGAAGAGGAAAATTGTAACACTAATACAAGAACATACAAAGTGAGTGATGCACATCGCAATTACTCATCACCCAGCCCACTCCCAAGCAGCAATCCCTGCCCCTCCCCGCCAACTCTCCCAATTTATACACCAAGCATGATGTCATACAGTATCAAATACCCCATTTGCCAGTTTGGGTCAGCTATCCTGGCTGTGTCCCCCCCCAGCTTCTTGTGAAAATTAACTCTATGCCAGCTGAAACCAGGGCACTGATAACAATGGAAACACACTGAATTCACTAATCCTGCATTAAGGAAGAGTTTTTTCAGTCAGGAAAAGAATCCAGTTGAATGAAGAGCCCCATATTAAAGCAAAAGGCATAATGAGCAATACGAACTTCAAAACTTAACACTACAACCTGAAAATCACCGTATTTTCAGTTCAGCCTGACTAAAGTTTAATTCCTAAATACATGAGCTAGCATTCCTATTGGTTTAGAAGCAAACAGTGTAAAATGAAGCTCCAGCTCCTGTCAAAATCAGAATTAGTAAGTTAGTATCTATTGTTTTCCTAGTAGTCTTTGCTCAGGAAACCGAATGTTATCATTCTGTAACACACTGAAGAATTCACAGTATTTTACAGAACAGCTGTTTTACATAGATATTGGAATTTGCTTAAGTTGCTATTATGGAGTCTGATCTTGAACAGAACAAAACATTAAATAACTGCTTGCAAACATAATGAGGCACATGTAAAATAAAGCAAAAACTGAGCCAGTAAAGCTTCATTCAACATAAATGTGGAACCTATCTCTGTCAAGTAAGATGATTTTTTCCTACCACCTCTTCATAGAACAGAAAAAGAGGACAGGAAGAACCATCAAATTAAAACAGGGAAGTTAAAAACTAATTGAGAGGTCATTTCAAGATACGGCACAGAAGCTACACTTACAAATACCAGCTTTTGCAAGTCACACCATTAGGTGTGAATATTTGTATCTTCAATATTTTAAAAAGCCAAGAAATCAACAGTTATGAGATAAATTACAAAAGGATATATTAAGATATGCCTAGTATCACTATCTGGATCAATACTCTGACAATATCATCTACCATGACCTCCTGAAGCTGCACAGGACAGAATTTTGTAACCATTTTGTTCAGCAAGCTCTTAAGTTTGATTCGATCTTTGGTAAACAAAAGTATAAAGTGGCCTGACAGTGCTCCCACTTAGGCTACATTGAGTACATCCCCTCTTTGTTTTGCTTTCTAGCATACATATCTGTGAGTAACAAAGTGCTGTAGTAACTGTGTTTAAACTAGAAACTGATTATTCATTAAATCTAATTTTCAGTTTCTCCTTTTCATATTTCAAGTTGAAGAACTACAACTGTGGTTGACAGTATTTGTGCCCATTTCTATTACATTTGTCTATACAAAGATTTTTGTGCAGCTTCTTAATGCTCTTAAGCCATACTAATAGAGCAAAATTTAAGAAAAGCCAAGTATGAATACTTTGATAGTGATCCTGTGTCTCTTAATCATACACAGAACTAACATTCTGTACCTATCTCCTCTGCTAGCCTGTAGATGTCTGTTGGAAAAGGAGCCAGCTCCTCCTCTTCCTCTGCTCTGTGTCTCTTCCTTCAGCTAGGAAAGAACAGCCATCTGATTTCCAGTACTTGTATGCTATCTGTCAGTAAAGCAAGGCCAGTTGCCACCTACTTCTTAGAAGGTCCTGTATGTCCTAATTCCACATTCACCTTTTCTCCAAAAAGATGACTATTTGTCCAATATTTTACATTCGTCAGGTAGAGGATCAGCAGTCTAAACTCAGTGCTGCACTGTAAAACCAGGCAGCTGAAATACCAGTTTGTTGCATAATCTTCTCCAGAAAGGTTTGTAACCATTTGAACTAGACATCGTCAATCACCAAAGTAAACAGGTACTCCTAAATGTAAGCTAACTGGGACTCTTTAGCCCAACCTATTCACAGTTGCTTTTCACAGAGTAACAGAATTACTAAGGTTGGAAAAGACCTTAGGAGACCACCTAGTCCAACCTCTCCCTCCTGCATCTTAAAACAGGGTCAACTAGAGCAGGCTAGTCAGGGCCACATTCAGTCAGATTTTTAATACCTATATGGATGAAGACTCCACAATCTCTCAGGGTAACTGGTTCTAGTCTGCCCAGAACAAATACAGTTTAAATACTAGAAAAAAAGCCTTTATTTCCCATATGTCAATATGTGCATACGGCCTCTCAGCCTGTCTCTTGCCCCCACTGAGAAGTCTAGCTCTGTCTTCATCACACTCTCCATCAGGTGTTGATATGCTTTGATAAGATGCCTCTTCAGCCTTCTGTTCTCCAGGCTAAACAATCCCAGCTTCCTCAGTCTCTCCCTGTACGACAGATGCTCCAAGCCCTTTATCAGTTTTGTGGCCCTTCACTGGACTCACTCCCACAAGTCTCTGTGCCTCTTGTAATGAGGAGCTCAGAAACAGACACAGGATTCCAGATGTGGCCTCCCCACTGCTGTGGAGAGGGGAAGAATAACCTTCCTTGACCTGCTCACAACACTGCCTAATGTGGCTCAGCATACTGCTGGCCTTCTTGGCTACAAGGACGCCCAGGTCCTTTTCTGCCAGCCAGCCTTCCAACCAGCCAGCCCCCACACTGTACTGGTGCAAATGAGTTGGATGCAGGACCTGGCCTTTCTCTTTGTTCGTCTCCATGAGACGCCTTTCAGCCCATTTTTCCTGTCTGTCAAGGTTTCTCCAAATGGCAGCACATTCCTCTGGTGTAGCAGCCTCTCCCTCCAGTTCTGCATTGTCTTGTATTGTCTGCAAACTTGCCAAGGGTGCACTCTGTCCCACTGTCTAGGCCACTGATGAAGATGTTTAACAGTACTGGCCCCAGTAATGATACTCTAAGGATAATGCTATACCTGAAGAAAGAATTGTAAATCCATACTAGAAAGTGTATTTCTCTCATCCTCTACCTTCAGAAGAGCATTGTCTTTGTTTAGTAACATCTGTATAAAAAAAAAAAATCCACTTCATATCAAAGTAGGGTTTTGTACTGTGAGTCCACTAGAAGAGATGCACTAATTTGCACTAGAATTCTTTGCCCATCTACATGGCATTTGAGCCTTCCATGGCGTTTCCTTTAATAGCAAGATTCTTCAAGGGGAGCACAATTGTTGCAAACCAGAGTATGAATTTTTGGTAACCTCCAGCTAACTACACTTGCTATTTGACATTAGGAACTGGGTCTTCCACCAAGGCTCTTATATAAGCTACACATTGTCAAAATCTTAAATCTTTTTTCTATACCTATCTGATTCAACAGTCCTGAGGCCTACAGACAAAAAAAAGCTATGTTTTTGAAGCTGGCAGAACTACCTTTACTCTGTGTAGGTCTCCAACCCATGAAATAATGCTAAAAGTGCATTAAAGTAGGGAACTGCACATGCTTAAAGAAGCCACAGTATTTTGCCTGTAAACCTCAAAAACAATACGAACATTTCATATAACGTAAACAGAATGTTCAGAAAACATTACACGCTTTTCTGCCTTGTACGAATCATGAACTGCTGAATTTTGCGGACATGGGAATTTTGCTTTTACTCAGTGAAATGATTATAATATGTAGAACTTTTCTGAATTCATTCAGCATTTCATTCTCTCAAGGTAACAGATAAAATTTGGTATCTAAATTTGACAAGTGATATTATTGAACTCCCTAATTCCTGAGGTATTCAGAAAGGACTTTTTCCACGAAAGCTTCTGAACATAAGTTAGCTGCAATGCTTTCAGAATATGCCTGAGTTAGTCCACTTGCAGAGCTTATACTCATTCTCACAGCCTCCCTTTGCTGTACTGGATTTATCCAGACTTCCACCTAGTTTAGCCTCCCTCAGAGGCAAAACCAACAGCTACATTAACTTGAATGCTCCCCTGTTTACCATCAGTATCATTAAGTAATATTACTTTTTAACTTTTACCTCGCAATGTAACCAGCTAAACAAGGTATCCTCATCTTCCAGCTGAGACACATCCATCTTGCCACTGGTCAGCCAGCCTAGTGACTTGCTTGCTTCCTGCTGTTCAGCCATCCAGCTGAAGGGTGGCAGGTACTATCACCCAACTGTTCGTATGATCTACAGACCAACTCTGTACAGTATTTAAGCAACCAAGGAACATGCAACAGCGACTCAAACTTTCATCACGACAAAAATGATGTGTGATTTTGCTTTATCAGAATTTTCGGATGGCTCCAACACAGAGAAATAGCACAAGAATCATCTACTTACTGTCCTCAAGGACTATACTATATGGTTATGTGAAAAGCAAGAACCAGCAGCCCAACAAGAAACTATGTTCTATCAGGCATTATACAGAGCTCTTTGTAATAGATTTTACTACGAAGCGGAAATAATACAAATCTAATTAGTAAGAGACATGGTGATATTGATACATAAAAACTAGGATGGTGCTCCACTGAACTGGCAAGTCAAAAAAAGCATCAAAAAATTCTAAACAAACCTGCTGGAGCTACGAGATCTTCTTGAAGAGCTATAGCTTCTTGGGGGTGTTCTGGATCTCTTATCTTTCTTCTTTTTATCATCTCTCTCTTTTTCTCTTTCTCGCTCCTTCTCCTTCTCCCCATCTTTTTCCTTTTCTTTGTCTCTGTCCTTCTCTTTGTCCCCTCCTTTTTCCTTATCTCTCTCCTTGTCTTTAATCTTCTCCCTGTCCTTCTCTCCTTCTTTCTCAAGATCATCTTTTTCCTTGTTCTGATCTACCTCTTCCCTCTCTTTTTCCTTCTCCTTATCTTTCTCCTTTTCCCTGTCCTTGTCCCTGTCCCTATCTTTGTCCTTGTCCCTGTCCCTATCCCTGTCTTTATCTCTGACTCTCTCTCGATCTTTGTTTCGCTCTTTATCTCTCTCCTTGTCCTTCTCCCTGTTCCTGTCTTTATCTCGCTCTCGTTCCCTGTCTTTGTCTCTGTCTCGGTCTTTCTCCTTCTCCTTGTCTCGGTCTCTCTCCTTCTCCTTTTCTTTGGCCTTTTCTTTTTCCTTGACCTTTTCTTTGTCTTTTTTCTTGTCCCTGTGAAAAGTCAAACACAAATCCATTAATTCATCTTTGAATTTCCAGTTAAAATTACAACTAACTCTTTAGCATACGTTAATTGCTTAAGATAAAGAGTGCGTGCATCTCTGTTGAAAAGTAGTAATTATTCAAGATTTCAATTTCCCACTCCTGCTCATCATGAGGGAAAGGTTATATAGCTAGGACAAATTTGGAAACCAAATTGAAGAAGGGGAGGCTAAAATCAAATCAAACTGCGATATTCAGAGCAATGTTACTACACTTTGAGAGAATATGTCTCTTCACCTCACAGTTATTACATATACAGAAATTTTCTGCATTTTGTCAGCAGTTAGACAAACTCCACAATCTGTAAATTCACTCTTACTAAAAGTCTGTCACATAAAACAGACTGCACATTAATCACCCCCACATGAATAACGACAGCTGACTGACAGAAGTCTTTACAGTGTTCTCTCACACAGATATCCTGGAACTGCTTGGAAGTTCAACAACAGTTAAGACACAGAAATAAAAAAACAGTGATAAAATTTCACTAAACAAATTCTCTCAAAAGGCAAATGTAAGGTCAAAACTCAACCAAGACAATTCAATCACCTGTAATGCCATTAAGAATACAAAAATTATTGAAAAAATTTTCATACAGTAAAAACAGAAGCATGGATAACAGAACAAGTCAGCTTCTTCTTTTGGACATGCTCATAGAACACACAGCGAGGAAAATTACAACTGATGTTCTAGTTATCAAGCCAAACAAAAATTGATTAGGTCACAGCTTTGGCTGGAAGATTACATTTTGTTGTAAGATTATTCATAAGTGCGAGATTCCACCTTTCCTTTCTACCAGAGAGACATATGACTCCTAGACCTGCCTCTAGGACATATGAAAATGAACCATTGTTCAGAGAGAGAAAAGGAGAAAGCACAAGAGGAGAAGCTGATTAGCAGGCCTTTACATGTCCAAGAGAACCAGACTGAGAGAAATTGCTGTGTCTACTGGTATTGGTACCTACTCTAGGATTTTTAAAGATTCTCAGAGAGACTCCTTCACACATGCAAGGTCCTAAGCACAGCCTCCATCTTTCTTCAGTGGAAGAAGTGTCTGGCTGTATCTTCTTGCCAACTGCTAATAAATAGTAGGCTAATAAATACTAATGCTGTTAATAAATAATGCTGTTGTATGGTCTGTGACCTGACAACTCTGGTTGCCATGAGGTTTTGGCAAATATCTCTTCAGGAGTCTCAGAGAAGGAATGTAAGATCACGAAGACGAAAAACAGCACGCAATCCCTGCAATAGCAAGGAGGTCACAACGACCCAAGAAGTGTCTTTCAGTTAATTTATCACAGAGATTTCATTGGACATGCCTCTTCCAGTGAGCAGATATCTCAAGAAGCTCCAGACAACAGCAGGAGAGAATCTAAAGGATCCATACACAAAGCCCTGCTAGCTACACAGCCTACTCCTGTTTCCACTGAGGTCCACAGACCTGCAGTTCTCTTTCCCACAGAGCTTCTTCCCTCAAGAAACAAGAGGCAACTGCACAACCTAAATATGAAGCACTTTTTAAACGAATCAGGGGAATTACAAAGATTAAACACAAAGCAGAATACCGAGACTTCTATTTGTGAAGCTACATTCATAGGCACTTTTGTTTTGTGAATATTCACTATTCATCCCTCAGAAAATTACGTTCTTCTCTTATTGGAATTTCACAGTTCAATAATTACACGATCAGACCTAAAAATCAATAGACTACATGAAATATAGATATATTTGATCCTGAAATGCAAATATGCCATATAACAGACACATGCATTTGTGCCCACAGCAGTGTGCGGTCAATATGAGATAGCCAAAGGCAAAAATAAAAGCTTGTGCACAAAAACTTTATACTTGTTCTTAGAATGAGGGATCAAGTTCAGCCTAAATCCAACCTTCTCAACAGATACAGATCGAACAAGCATGATCCACATTTTGTGGGTTGCCACACAGAACATTCCTAATCTATTGCTTAAAGTCTGGCAATTAAAGTTACCTATTTTCGGTCAGCTTGCATGTTGGTATAAATGTAGACTAGACTATCAAAGTTTAGGTAAGTCAGTGTGGTGGTTTAAGGCCCACAGACACCATACGAGCAACTATGAAGAAAATTAACTTAATCCCAGCCAAAACCAGTACACTTAGCATTAAAATCTACTTTCTAGTCTTCTGTCCCACAGACAAAAGCCCTGGGACAGGCTTAGGCATTTAGAGATTCCGCCGTTTACCATCACCTAAAAGGTTTGTTCAATTTTTTTCAAAAACTCTGTGCTAAGAAGAACAGTACCATTTCTTAGCAAAGGAACTCACCGAGAGTGAGAGCGACTTCTCGATTTCCGCCTTTCCCTAGATCTAGACCGTTTTTTCAGGGGACTTCTGGATCTGCGTCTGTCCTTGTGTCTTGAGAGTGATCTATTGCCAGATCTACTTCTGTATGAACAATGCCAGAAGAAAAATACTTTAATACTTCAGTATTGAAATAAAAATTAGGTCAACTAACAAAGTGAAAACCCCATACATCTTGCCTCATTACATAAAATTATATAAAGAGTTACACCTCAGTAATATATCGCAAATGTTGCAAATAAAACATTTTATGCTTCACCAGGCGCACATTTTCTCCTTTGAAAACAATACATTATTTAAGTAATACTCCTGTTTCGTAATAACCCCCATGAACATTCTGGAAAATATAAATTCATATCATGTTAGGGTAGCTGTCCTTAGTAAAATACAGTGCATAAAATCTACTACAGATACTTTCTAGCAGCTTGTAAAAATAGTAAGTTACATTTTGCTTGTTTTCCAGGCCCAGTCACCTACTGCAGCTTTGGTCACCACAGAAAGATGGGGATTTAACTGGTGTCTTTTTGCTTTGTTTTGCAGCCTTACAATTTAAATGAACTTTAAAAAACCAAACCAAACCAAAAAAACCACACACACCATCTGTGGTTCAGTATTCAGTCAAGTTACCTTTTCATTTGAAAGGATTTGTTGATGTGGATTTCAATTCTAAGAATTCTCAAGGAAAGGAATAAACATTTACCATATGATAAATAAGGAATGCAAATAATGTGCAGATACTCTGATAAAAATCCAGTTAAAGTCTTCCAATAAACATATATAGTAGAGTCACAGATTTGATGAAGAAAATAAGACTTTTTAAAATTACTATATTCTTTTTTTCAAAAGTATTCCCTATATTTGGAAGATCATACACCCTGGGAAAGCAAAAGTAAGAATCTGAATTTGAAAAACAAGTTTCAAAAAACCACATCCCTGGATACTTTGCCTGAGAGACTGAGTTACCAGGAAGTTTAACTTACCAAAGACAGAAAGGCCACGTATATTACTCAATAAATCCCAAAGAACAGGGAGGTACCAAAAATACCAGCTCCATCTATCTTAAGCTGCTCAAGACACGCAGACTAATACATACGAAGAGAAGAGGCAACCATCTTTTACCTACCGCTTTCCTCTGCTTCTCAACACAGAAATACAAACTAACTACAGGGTAAATGAATTAGAACTGAGTCAAAATAAGACCTTGAATAAATTTTGTATCATAGAGATAAAAACATTTTAAGTGTTTTATAAAACAGTAAAACTGGGAAGTGGTAAGGATAGCTTATTTTTAGGGATGAAATTGCCTCAGCCAGCCAGACTGGCCTTTTTTTCAGCATGTTCTCAAAACTGACAGTAGCATTGGTAAACCATTCAAAAAACTAACAAACAAACAACAAACAACAAAATATAACCATCAACGATTGTTTAAAGCACAGGCTTTCCACAAGTGAAAAAATGCAAGTTTATGTTCCAAAGTCAATTTGGTTTGTGTTGATACAAAATAATATTGAGATTACTGCAGTGTTATACAAAACAAAGCTTGTATTGCAGTTATGTCCTGAGTTAGAGAAGCAGCAGAGAAGCATGCAGTAAGGAAGTGACCAAATGATTCTTCTTGCATTAGAAAGATACCTAATATTTTTATGTCATTAGATAACACGTAGCGTGGTGTCTTGCTATTGCAAAACTGAAGCCTGCACTTATATTTGTTTGGTAGTGTAATTGATAAATCCATCTGGCCAGCTTTTCTGTATCTAAAAGAATTCTAGTTGCCTCGTTAGCAGACAATGCATGAAAGGATGCAACAGAGCTGTTGCTGTAACAATTGTAACACCCACCTTTTTAAAGTGTAACCTATCAAACACCTTCTTAATGTCTGTTTTATATATATACTTAACTTTGCCAAATATTTTTAGATTAATTACATAAATGCTCAGAAGATACTCCCAACATTGAAAGAACCTAAACCATTTCAAGAAGCGTTTGTAAGTCTCATATAGCAAGACTGTTTCATCCTGGAAAAAATCTTAATGGGTATACTTTAAGGGTGATCTAATAATTTTTTTGCCTCCCATGTTCCAAAGCCTGTTTCAGAACTGAACAAATTTAGTAAAGCAAACAAAATCTGAAGACTGAAAAACTTCCCTTAAAGCCTTTTTCTTCTGCTTTTAAAAACGACAGCTTTACATTTACACTACAGTAAATAAAAATACTGCATCTGTTAACTAGATGTTCAGAAGTTAAGGACTTCAGGGACTTTCTACTAGCAAAACCACCCAGCCTATCTGCTCAGGGTGTTAACGGTAAACCATGTGTTTGATCCACAAAATACAGGTAACTATTTCTTTTTAAAACACAGGTCACAAAATGATATTATGCTACATGACACTAAAATTACCATGAAACCATAGAAATGGATATGCTACATGGCACAGAGAGTGCCTTCTAGTGTGTTTTACCTGAAAGTAATCCTGAAAACACTTTGCATTTAGAGGGAAAGAGTATTTGTTCAGAGACAATATTCCTTGTGAACTCTGATAAGAGTTAACTTCTCTACAGGGATACCTATCTTAAAACTCTGTAAGAAATCTCAGTAACCACCCCCACCACTCAAAAAAACCCAGTATGATCTCTTAGTCCAAAATAAAAACCCCACCTACCTGTGCTTCGAGTGTGATCTTTTCCTTCTAGATCGGGATTTTGAGCTAGACCTGGATTCTGAACGAGAATGGGAACGAGATCGACCGCCTTTTCTTTCACTGCTCTTTCCAGACTCTGAGAGGAAAAAACCACTTTGCAGTGTAAGCTCAGAACATTTAAAGATTCCAGTTAACAATCTGGCACAAGTGGAATGTACCACATATAGTGCAAGGGGCCTACTCTTTGCACATCTTCCTTCTTTGCAAATATCCTTCAGAAACATCCAAGAAAGTCATTGCACATACTCGTTGAGTGCAGCCATCCTGCAGCAGTACACATAAATCAGATAATTATAAACAGCTAGCTCTATTAGGAATGGGATTTATGTCGCTGCCACAATGCACAAGATCACAACATGTTCTCCTCTTGGTCTATTATTTAATATAATTACTCTTTTTTAAAATCACCTGAGAAGAATAGGGTAAATTTAGAGGGCATAATTCTGAAAGCAAGCATAAAGTGTAAATAATAATTATTACTTTCTATACTTTTTATATATTTCAACCACTGTACAAATATAGAAGTTTTACTCCTCAAACATTGTTTTGCAGGAGGAAGGGATGGAGAGAACACGGTGAAAAATTTGATCCAAAGGCCAGGAAGTCAACAGAAACCTTAACAATCACCCCACCAGTCTTTGCTTCAGACTGTAAAGGATTGTTATTCTGCTGCTTAGCATTGAGGAAATGTTAGAGCTATTTTTCTCCCAATCCTAAAAAACAACAGAAAATACTCACTCACCCCCCTGAAAAAAACACTCAAGACTCCACAATATCTAACCTATGTAAGGCAAAGTCTGGGTTTGTTAGAAGAATGACAAAATCTTGCTGATGAAAAGAAAAAGCAGGATCTCAACTCCAAGCTTAATAAGTTGTGAATTTTTTTATGCTGTGATTTTGCAGTCAGTTTAAATCAGTATAAATCAGCACTGAAACGTCTCGTCTAATCTCTCAACCCACAACACCTTCCTCCTTGACTTGGCATTTCAGTATTAACAGGAATCAGGGAACCAACTGGGATGAAAAAAAGTCCTTTACCACATGTGAAATTTTATCCCAGATTCATTCTCTGATCCCATTTGCTATGAGGGTGCACAGTTTTGAGCCAGCATGAAAAAGAGCACAAGGACAAAATCAACTTGCTGCAGGTAAGGAAAGCATAATATTACTACTTTCAGAACCATGCTAGCTCCCACTGATCATGAAACTATGGCCTTAATGGGTGCTAGAGGAGAACAAAATAAAATATAACGCATTTTCTTTTAAAAGTCTGTAAGTACTTTGAACTTAGAAAAGCACCAACATTAACTAATAATTTAGCATTAACTTTGTATTTTTGAAAAGATTCAGTGAAAAAGAAACTGAAAACAAGACATGATGAAATAAAAAGTCAGCTTCATTCCACTGCTTTGTTGCATGAACACAATTTTGATTATTTTCTTCTTTTTCCAACACATATTGTTGACCTTTGAGTACCCTTTTTGTGTGTTTGAAAACATGTACCAAGGTACACACAGAATATGTCTGTTAGGTAATGAACATAATATACCTACCTGGCTCAATAGCAGCAGATATGAAAGACTGGGCTTCCCTTACTCTCTTCATCACTTCTTCCAGTTCCTTGGCAGCAGCTTGTGGTGTCATTTCAGGAGGCTTCACTATTGCATTATTGGAGTGATTTATTCTAAATTAGGGAAAAATAAAACCTTTAACTCCCAAACACTTGAAAAGGAAAAATGCAAACCAACTAAGAAAGGAAAACACCTCAACTTCCATGTATGACTAAAAACTTCAAAGTTCAGCAAAACTATAGATTTGTCCTAACACTCATCTGTTCTAAGTATCTGAAATGTCTCTTCTTGCTTTCAAATCTTACCACTTTTTAATAAAGGTGGCACAACATTTCTGTGTTAAAATATTATCTAGTAAAAGTCTAGGAATCTATTTCTCTATTTAAGATCAAATCTCTACATTAAGGCCTGCTAATTACATATATATCATATAGAAAGATTAATCAGTACTAAGGACTTTGCAGATTCTTTCACTATTCTAGCTTCCACTAACTCAAGATTAAATATATTTTACTCAACGCCATCCACGTTCTTCTCAGAGAAAGCTATGCCCAGCCTTGAAATAGCAGTTTATAAAAATGTTCTAGTTTGCTAACAATAGGTCCCTATATTGAAAAAATACTCGTCACAGCAGTTTCCTGCACATCAGAGTCATAAATGTATAAGAACACAAAGAAATCTCTCATATAATAGTCTTCTGGATACTTAATCTCTTACTTCAGTGGCCTGTCTCCAAACATAACTCCATTAAAGGCAAGAGCTCGAGGAACAGAATTTTGGTCTGCAAATTCCACAAAAGCAAATCGTGTCGGCTGCGTCTCATCACCTGCCATTCGCACAAATTTGACTTCTCCAACTTGCTTAAAGAATTCAAGCAGCTGATCTGCTGTTGTAGTCTAGAAAGAGTCAAAGAGCTCAGCTGAAGTAAAATATATAATGAAAACCACTTCTCCAATATATCAGGTAATCTAAGAGCCACAGATTTTGGAAAGACATCGCAACATTATTACACAGGCAACACGAATTTGGTAATGTTACGCTTTAAGAAAGACAGGTATTTTTTTCTTCCATTACTCTAAAGAATATACAATTTAAAATAATGCAACCACAAACACTGAAGTCCTACAACCAGTTAAAAAAACATTTGCACAGGATTTTGCACTTTTCAGGCAACTCATTTGAAATAACTGATGAGGAATTTCCTTACACACCTGTGTTCAAGCTATTGACTGTGAATTTTAATCCATAAAAAAAAAAAACCAAAACCAAAAACAAAAATACAAACAATATTATAAAACTTAGTTTTTATGTGCTTTTCTACTAGTTTCCAGCTTGTTTTATATCATCATGATTAATAGCACTTTTACACCCTACTAGCTCCTTTGGCAGTCAAAAACCCCCAAAATAAAACACTTACATTGACATCAGTCAAAAGCAAATAATTTTTCAATTAACTCAACCAGTTGCTGAAAAATCGTATTTCTGACAGACATAATTTTCCTGTAGTATATTTATGCTAGTTTTGCAGCTTCCACTAGGACACATAATTCCATCTTACTGTACTTTAGCAACTGCATGGTATTGTGTGGCACAGCTAACATGATCTCATGACTTCTGAGGCATTGCTCAACTAACACAACCCAGCTGGACATTTGATCAACACACACAATCACAACTATGCTTCTTGAATTCAGCTGCAGTGTGATTTTTCTGGTATCCTGACAAAATGAATTCCACAGTCTGGTCTGATTTGATTGGCACAGGAGCATTCAAAATTTGAAATATCACTAGTAACAAAAAAAAAAAAAAAAAAAAAAAAAAATTT
>Ga0065711_1005202_pt1 | contig 21000 bp, 6 predicted proteins | sample Hoacrofraction12_FD_59098 | JGI IMG/M metagenome (GOLD analysis project Ga0065711, IMG submission 59098) | Hoatzin crop microbial communities from Cojedes, Venezuela - Epithelial fraction 12 v2 (version 2) | ecosystem: Host-associated > Birds > Digestive system > Esophagus > Crop | place...
ATCTTCTCAGAGTACGCAACTTCAGTTGTACTTTAACATAAACACTTCAAAGGACCCATAGAAATATGCAGGTTCCTTCCTAGGGACCGACAGTACAGCAGCAGAAATAGTGCTTTCCCCATGAGGTTTGTGTTTGTCGTGCAATCTTTGCAATATTCATTGAATAACTTTTTTGCTTTTTTTCCCCCCTATCAAATATAAACCTTTTTTTTCTTTTTATGATTTTGATATAAAAATCCCTTTATAATAGGGCTGAAGTAGTCTAGTGTCTTACAACACTGCAACTTTAGTCAGTTAAACTAATTTTAATAGAAAAATCACCCCAGTGAAAAAGAATCACTCAAAGGCAGAGCTGTGTTTGATTTTAGAAACTACTTCCATATTTCTAATTCATCTTCCGCTTGCACATGTCACATTGCTTACTGGTTTGTTACCAAGTGGAATTTACAGCGCTGACTTTATAATACCCCTTGGAGTCATCTGGTGGCATGTTTATGCTTGGTGTTACCAGTTTTATCTAGATAATGCACAATTCAGTCTTGAAACCCAGCTTGTTAATTTTGATAACGTTCTTTTTCAAGCTGCATATGGCCTTAGTAGTTTGTTTTCTTCTTTAGTTTCACTGACTAAACAAAGCGCAGCTGCCTAGAGATTATACCCAGGCAAGCAAAACAAAAAACATCAGAAGATGCCAGAACATTACTAGTACTACCCTTTAAAGCTGTAGTTGGACTGGAGCTTTATTATCTCAGGTCACTACTTTGGCTGTATTATATCACGAGAGTTGAAACTATGCAATGAGCTTTTGCAAAAAAACTCTTGGCCTAACTGTGAAAAGGCTGTCTGTAGGCAGAGCATTCTCAGTGAGAAATTCTTGACAGAAGAGCTTTCTATTTACCTTGTTTTGCCACAGGCTGAATTTGCTGAACTTTGGCATACACTGAATATCTTACTAGTTCTTTGTTCTCCTTGACTGGTTTTAGGGGAAATGTGCCAAAGGCTTGTCTCCGCTAGAAAAAGCATGTATTTTAGCTAGCTCAATTTAGCTAAACCTTAGAAGCCTTAGAGTAGATGGAAAACTTGTGGTAGCAGGTGTTAAAGGGGAATTCATCTCAAGGTTTCTTTGAGAAATATAGTGTGGATATTCTCTTTAGGTAGTTTGGCAGAGATCAGAGAATGATTGTTTTCAAAGAAACCCACACAAACTGAAATAAATACTTATGAAATTATAGTCTGTTACCAGCTTTCAGGATACAATATCATTGTAGGTTTATGTACTTTCTTGACATGCCAGGATGATGTATCTTCTGTGTATATCAAATTACTCCAGTATATATTGAACATGGTTCATGAGGGCACTGTTGTAGGGATTAGGCTTAATTAGTTAGATCCTTCTGATAAAGATTCTAGGTGCCCATCCAAATTGTTTCGAAAGATCAGTGCAAACATTTTAGTTCCTTTAAACAAATCAACAAACTGAAATCAGCCACAGCTGTGGTACAACCCACCTTTATATACTTTGTGTGTTACATCATCAACATAATTGATTTTGAATAAAAAATTACTTAAAATATAAGTTAGTAAGTTACTTCATTAATAGAANAATTTGGTTTGCTTTAACATGTTCTATCTGTATCCAATTTGGAACAGTTATAAAGCNCTGTTATTTTCTGTAATTACAGACAGTTTTATTGTGATGTTCTCCATATTTTACAAAACTTAACTTAGACTAGTTTAAAGACCCTCTTTAACATTAAGTAGAGTACTTACTGTCATCTGGGAGAATACTACAGAGATGCNGAAAGCATGAGCTGTTACCTTGTGCTGCTCCATCAGCTGGAAATCTTGTCCAGCATCATTCTCTTGCCACACAGAGGCCTCAACTAAATTGTCTTGCTGTAGTGTCCCAGCCACACACAGATTTCCTGACCAGCCACAGTGTTTAGCCCATGAAGTGGCCTCTGGAGTACTCTGGCTGTCCCAGCAGGAATGTAGGGGGAAACCTCAGATATGCCCAATCCTTACTGTGTTTTCCAGGACATCCCAGCTTGCACCCTGCTTTTTGAAATTTTTTCTATTTTCTTTTCCTATATCCAAGCCTGTCCAATAAATGACATCTGGGTTTTTTTGGCCATTACAATTTAATTGTGTATGGTTTCTGGTCAAGAGAAAGGCTCTGCCAATTTAAATACTGGTGAAGGACCAGGGTAGAGGCAATGAGAAGCAGGAGTATACCGAAAGTCTGATTCTTTAAGAGGAAAATGCATTTCTATTGTAATTTTTCCTGAAGTTATAGCTGAACTAACTTTGAAGAACCTCAGTGATTAAGTTGTGTAGCTTGTGGGCTTTCTTAAGGGTGACTGGGAGTGTGACTGGCAGCAGTGAAAGTAGCTTTAGCTTCTCCAAACAGCTGCAATTGCTTGGGATTCTGTAGAATGTAAGGAAGCCATCTGAGAAGAGAACAAATGACATTTTGTTTCCTTTTCCCACTTCAGGAATGGGCAGGTAGTTTAATTTTGTGTTTCTTGTCCTATCAGGTCACTGTGTCAACTACTGACAACATAATCATTGTAATTAAGAAATTACATTTTAGCCCAATGGTGGATGATTCTTTTTCTGCTTGTTGGTAGCAAGTAATGTATTTTATTTGTACCTGCAGGGAAAAATGCCCTCCATTTGATATTTTTATGAGTAGCAAATGCACTAATAGACTACAATCAAGTAGAAGATGAAGCCTTCTGTGTCATCTCCAGTCTCCTGCTACTGTCCTTTGAAGGTATTTTCCAGTCTCTTGATGTACATGCTGAATACACTAAGAATAGGAACAATGGCAGAACCTAAACATTTGTTTATTTTATTTCTTCAGAAATATGTTTGGTTTAGGGGGTTACAGAGAGGAAGATAGATGGGGAGAATCACCTTTACCCTTCCAGCAGTCATTCTTAAAAGAGGAGAATTAAAATAAGTATGCCAATAAAGTGCTATCGTAAGTACATTTTCTGAATAGATTTATTATACTGTCACTGTTTTTAATACAAACGTTTATTTAAAAAAATCAGCATTACAGTGGAATGAAGACAGTAGTTGGCTCTCTGTCTTTCTGAGGCAATTCTATCCTGGGCCTTTCGTGCCAGTTCCTGTATGATCCCAGCGAATAAAAGCCATTAGCAATAAATTTTCCCAATCCTGTCCATTTTAATCTAGTTTTTCTCTGATATTAATGAATTGTCATAAATTCCTCTAGGTCAGGGATGAGAAACCTTGTTGAGGGCTAAGCAGACCTTTCTGAGTCTTCTAAATGACTCCATATTAGCACACACCAGAAGAAATCAGATTACCACAGACTGTATGGAATTAAAGTCGTCAATCCTCAGAGTCTCTGTTCTGTTTCTACTTACAGCTTATGGCTGCATTTGGACTAGGTTTCACAAGAGAAGGGACTTCTCTTGCTGAACGTTACAGAGATCTGCCTTAGTATTGTTCATGTTTTCATGGCAAGTTTAGAGCTGTGCTGGAGAGTATTGTGATGTTGGAGCTATTTCCCCAAAACACATGGAATGCATTCAGCCAAAATGTGATACCCTTTAAGAAAGGGCTGAAGAATCTCTCTTGCATTTAAAATAGATAGAGGTGATTCTGAAACTAAGATTTATTTTATCTGTAGTTATTTAATCCTTTCTGGTAGTGCTGTATGTGTGGAGGATGATGCAGCAAAGATGCAGCTGACTTACCTGACTGGCACTGGTACTTTACAGGACTAGGAAAAGTTTGTCAGATGTTGCAGTGTGTGTTAAAAACAGGGTGTGATGGTATTCACGTAAGCAATTCAAGTGGCTCGCTGACCAAATTCTGTTACAAGGTCTACAGAGAAACACATTTTAAGGGCATTGTAAATTTGAGTTGCTTTATAACAATAACATAACTTAAATTTTGTTATGGTCTCAAAAAGGAGTAAATTCAGGTTATGGTTTTGCAGGACAGTTTGACATAACGACCTTATCTGGAAGTTGCAGGAGATGTAAACTGACATTTTAGGACTCAACATTTCTTCAAGAAGTACATTTCTGAACTTGCTGAGGGGCTTTGCCACTTAGAAATGTGGGTATCCTCAGTACTCCCTTTACACAGAGATGGGCAGAGAATTCCTCCCACATGTCCTGGTTACACTTGAGATCTTGCGGTGTTCAGAGATGCAGGCATTAACAGCAATACAAATTTAATAGGGAAAGCACTTTCTAATAAAAGCTGTGACTTAAATATACTATAAATCTAGTCCAAAATAATTAAAATATTTGCCTACCCTTTATACTGAAAAAACAGTTATATGAGCTGTTTTCCATCTGTAGTAGACTGAGCTCTGGTAGTCTGGGAGTCAATCTAGCAACTAGAAAAATGCTGGAATGAATTTTGCAGGGTGAACGATTCACTGTAATCTTAGCGTTATTTTATTATAAAACTTACAACAAATTAAAAAGTCTTGAGAACAGCAGGCCTGATGTCTTTGTTGGGTGCAAGAGTTTAGAGTTCACAGCATGCTGAATCACATTTCATACTCCTAATGCATTGCTTAGATGGGTGACGTCTCATCGTTTGATTTAAGCATCTTATCATCCTGTGGGTAGAATTTATTTAAAATTTAATGCAGAAGTCCATGCTATTTTCTCAACCACAAATAAGTGATTTCTACTTTAGTCTCTACAGAGACTTTGAAAAGATATACAGGAATGCTGCTCAACTGGAATGTTTGACTTCACTGCAGCTGTGGTATGCAGCCCACTGGTACAAAAAGGCAAATAAGTATAATCTGTTTTCCTAGAGCTTTCCCACCGTTTGTCTTTTCATAGTGTTTGGCCTATTAATATGTTTCAAATAAGGTTACGTGCTCTTTGTAGTCAATTTGTTTTGCAAGAATGCATTAGATACGCTGTCTTCTGAGAAAATTTAGACTATTTACAGAAGAGTTTGATGTGTAGCAATTTTAGCAAGGGAAAAGGAAAAAACTGATTTAAATATGGTAACATAACAGTATTGACATTTAAAGAGTGTTGTCCCTAATCATAAGGTTGATATGCTGTGTTTCAGGTGGGAGTGTTTATTTTTTCTTTATACACTATATTTATTTGTTGTTAATAGATACAGCAATATCAAAGCTAGTATTTAAAGCTATTGTATATACATATCTAGGTTCCAAAATATATGCATATTATTAGGCTGTTATGAAAAGTATCTGTGCTATCTGGCACAAAGTCCTATTAAAATCTGGAGGAAAAATATCTTTTTCCTTTTTTTTTTTTTTTTGGTCCAGATAAATAGCAGAAATAATGTATTAGACTTGACCATCTGACTATGGTAATTTTTAGACTTATTAGGTGGGAAAGCTAAGGAGATGAAAGTGATGATAAAAGTAAAGTCAAGAAGACCTAGAGCTGAGCATCAATCATAAAACACAAGTATATAGAATGAGCACTGTCCCACGAGTGCTTCTATTACTAGTCTTATTTCCGTAACTAGAAGTATTAAAGGAGTATCTTTTAAAAGTAAGTTTCAGTTGTGTCCATTTAGAATCAGTTTCCAGCTCCTTCTGGATTTCATTCTGGGATTTAAGGCCAAATCTAGAAACACTCCCAGTGATCTGTATGTAGGAAGAGCCCTATATACAGCATAATCCCTCATCTAATACTGCCCTGATTTTGGGATGCCAAAAAGTTCTTTCTTTAGGGTTACTGTTTCTTGTATCAGCATAGGAAAGAAAAGTAGCAAGGTTTACCCTACCAAAAATTAGAGAAGTCTTTTTCTTCTTATCTGAGAATTAAATTAATCCTTTCTGGTGCCTGCATAAGGGATTTGCTTCCTCCTTGTTCTGATGGAAGTGAAAATGCAGAAATTATTTTTTCATCCTATTCAACTCTCTCTCTCTTCCATGAGAAATGGAGAAAGAAGCAGGGAATGGATTCAGTAGAAGAAAAATAAGTAGCCACCAGAACTGGCAGAATAAACTCAAATTGCTCCCCAGAAATCATGATCTGCACTTGGACCTCAATTTAGAGAGCAGATGGGTGTTTTGCTACTTTGACAGCTCTCAGAAGCTGTCAGGAGTCTATTCCGACTATGTGTGAACTAGCAGACTCATGTGCAGGATGCAGCTACATCTGATTTCCAGATGAAGTGAGGCTGGTTCACAGCAGCACCTCCTGCAGCTTCATCAGCTTGTTATCAGCAGGAAGAGAACGCAGGTTCAAAGATCAGGGGAAAGCCCTAGCCCACCTTAGCAGTATGAAACAAAAGCCTGGGTCGTATTATAGAACACATTAATCAGCTGTCTACTAGACTAAAACAACCACACGCATCAGTTAAACAGCTCCAGCTCAGGTGACTTCTGAGCTGTAAAGTACTGGAGGTTTGGGAAGTACACCAGGGCAGTCTCACTACACGCTTATCTGCTCCTGCAGTCTTCCACAGCCACTAGCCCAGGGCACTGGGCACTGGGCTATTTAGACCTTTGTTCTGAGCCACTACCTCTATTCTTATATTATGTTCTTATTTTCACAGCATTAGCTGAAGGACTCTATAGGTCTATATAAGGGACTCTTTCAAGAATGGCTTTGTATTATTTTTTTTTCCCAGTGAAGGAGTGGAATTTCTGTGGGGATCTTTAAAGAGATTGTAGGCTAATTTTACGTTGTGGTAGTCAGACCTTATTTTCCCCATTTTTTAACATTAGCAGTTTCATTGACTTTCGATGAAGCTGAAGTTGCTCAGAACTGCTGAAATAAGCCCAGATGTCGTGGACTGAAACAAAGGGAATCCTACTCAGCTCGTAGGCAGCAGCACACACAGGGCAGCTCTGTTACTCAGTTTGTAAGCCAAGAACTTGATGAAAATCCAGGCCTTGTTGCATCTGTTTGCTTCCAGGTTTCAAAAGTTCAGTCTGTTTTATTCATACTTCCCAGTGCCCTGATAAACTATGTCATCTGACCAGTAGCTGCAGCGTAACTTCTAAGCAAATGCTACAGTAACATTAATATTAAAATCTGTAAATGCTACTGGAGTTAACTGAATTCTCTGGACAATTGTCAGAAAATGGAGAGTTACATAATTTTCTTTCTGTTGTCGAAGAGAATTAATTTTTGAAAATAAACTTGTGAGGAATATACTAACAAGCAAGTCTAACTATAAAAATAGTTTGCAGTGTGCAGTGAGACTTTGATTTCCATAGCATAAGCAGAAGTTGGTAATGTTTAGGCTGATTTTGTAGTTTCTTACAGTTGTGTGTTCACTTGACATATACACAATAGATAGTCTGGTTTAATTTGTTGGTGAAGTTTGCAATATCGTTTGCAGATTAGCAGCATTAAGTCTTTCAAAATAAGATACGAACAAATGCAAGTGTGAGTTTAGTCAGGTGTTTCCAGTTCAGGCCAAACAGACCAGAATTTGTTCATACTTGTGTGTTCCATTGGTGTTGGTGTGGTTACATGTACATGATCAAGACCAAAATTTATCCCATTGACTTAAAGATTAAAGCATATAAATAGCCAAAGTTAAGCTCTGCTGTTCATATTGCGTAAGAAAAGAGGAGCTTTTCATTAGTATTACACTCTCTGGTGTATGCTGACTAGTTCTAATTATGCTGTTTCTAGTATGCCAACTAGAGAAAAGATGCAGTTCTTCTGAATACAGCAAAATTGGTAGCAACTGAACTGTCATTAGTCTTTCAAAATTTGGTTTGCATATCTGACAACTTTGGACAAAACAAAATCCTGCCCACAGTTTTCCCTGATCCAGCTGTCATTTATATATTGATAACATTAACCCATTCTGTCTGTAAAATGCTATGTCTGCTTGGCTTTACACTTTTGTATGGGAATTCAATCTGTTAAATATCAGGGGTGATGTGTCATAAGATGAATCACTCCAGAGTCGCTGCTTTAAATTTACTCCTTTCACTTGATTTCTAAAACATGAGGAGGACAATGTTCTGTTTCTTATAGGCAGTGGAACAATCTTATACCCTGTTTGTTTGTCTTGGCTGTAGAGTTAACTCAATTTACGATTTCTTTGTGGTTTTTAGCTCGAATCCTGTATACCCACAAATTCTCAATTGTAGCATTGTAGTACTTTAAAGATTTCTGGGGATAATCAGTGCAGTGTCAGCTGATGCAGTGACTGTGTGAAGCATAGGTAATACTCTGCAGTGTAACTGATCTTGGTAGTGCTTGACTGACTCAAGTGACGGCTGTCATTTCTGTTCCCAGTAAGAGCATGGGCCTATTCTGTACAGTGAATGCTCAGACAGTGTAATTACTTTTTGGAAATGTTTGATTTTTTTCATGCACAGAGAAACTCTACAGTATGCAATCTGCCATTCTCAGGGTTTTTTGAATGTACTGTGTCAGGATTCCTGATGTTAAGAAATTCAGACAACTACATACAGAGTTTGGGGAGATGGACAGATTAATAGACAAATATAGATATACATAAATGTGCGTGTGTCCTCAGGAAAAAAATCCAGATGGAAAAAATTGGCGTATCTGGGAAAACTGAGTCATATGGTAGCTTCAAATCAGTGAAGGCATTGCCTAAGGCATAATAATGCCAGCAGGAACAGTGCTTCCACTTAGGCAAGCCACAGACCGAGGGTTTGGCAGGGGGTCCTGTGGAAAGGCTAGGAAGTATTACAAGCTGGGGAGAACTTTCTCGTAGCTGTTTCTATATCAGATTGTTTAAATGGGAAATCAGTAGACTTCATATTCTAGGCATTTTAAATTATTTATTTGTCCTTAAGCCCTGCCAACCAAAGCGTAAGTTAAAAAGGAATTTTGGTCTCTGAACCTTCAGGGTTCACATTTTCAAGCTTTTCTTGGCAACCTTGAAGGCCAGAAAGGTCCTATATTTTGCTGCTTTCTTGTTTGCTTTTTTTAAATTAAAGCTCCTATAACCCATGCAAGCTCTTAACTCCACAGGCTGGAGCTTTATTGAAAAAACAAACAAAAAATTGGAAAATATGTGATGAAATCTTGGTAGCTGGGAAAAACGATTCTGTTTTCTAGAGCATGCCATATTTGAAAGGAATAAGTAGAAAGGCAGGAAATGAGAAAAGAGCATCTTCCAGGCAGATAGGCCCTGTTTATCTAAAGTGGGACAAGGAAGACTTTTATCCCACTTAACTTTTACTTTTGGATGGCATTTGAATTGGCCTTGTGCGTTTGGCAGCTCATCTGGTGAGCCATCTGTTTCAAATTATGCATGCTCAGAGGGCATATTGCATCCAGGGATACAGTTCCCCCAAACACAAGAAATTTGAATTGGATTTGCAGTTTAGCAATCTGTAAGCATGGGTGTGCAATCATACTTCTAAATAAACTATTTTGGAGAAATTGAAGCATTCATACAGCTGGAGAAACCTGAGTAAGGTTAGAAGTGGAAAGCCTTCGGCTATATTCACTGCCTGTGTCCCCTGTACAGTGCTCAGGCAATGCAAAGTAAGAGAAAACTACCCAAGGTCCCCAGCTAGGAAATTTTTCTTTCAGACTGAATAGTTCTTAATGGACTAAGTGCTTATACAGTAACCAGTTTTACAACCCGTTTAAACAGTGTCTTACATGGATTGAAGGGTTGCGAAACTGCAATTTGGCTCCCTCTGCTAATGAATCATCTCCAGTCCCATCACAGTGCTAGAGATGAACTGGGTGGTGAATCAGAAAGCTGTAACTAACTCTCTGAGAGCCTTTGTTATGCAAGTACAACTTGGCCAGTAAAGAAGATTTGAACCATAAACTTTAATGGTACATTAGGTAAATTTTATATTATTTATGGCATACTAGTAGCAATTCTCTTTTTCATGTTATCTGCTTTGAACATACTGTTTTTTTGGAAGAATATACTGCTTGTTTCACCCCTCCCTGTTCCTTCCTTTCCCCAGAACGCTGACTCAATTCCTTTTACTTTTTCAGTAAGCTTGCAGTTTTAGGCATTTCCTTGTCTGGTTTTCAGTGGAACACATTACTTCCCTCTCATCAGCACTGTGCAGCTCTTTCGTGGCTGTTGAATAACATGCTGGCTGGCAGTGGAAGAGATTTCTTTACAAGCAGTAGATAGTGACATAAAACCATCTTCTCGTCATGAAATACAATGAAACTATGGACTTAGGTAGCAGTTGTGTATGACAGAAGGAAATTTGGCTCACATAATGCAGTGATGGAAGTAATGGTAAATGTAGAACCAGCCAGGTAACTTGAGGGACAGATGCAATTTTGTCATAGATTCTCTTTCTAGATTACTATATTTCCTTTTTATAGGTTTTCACATTAGCCAAAACCCCAGATTGTTTGCATTATCAGCAAAATTTGAGTCCACTGGTGATGAGGATCAGACTTAATTAATATAGTTTATAATAAATTGTGAACAGAGGGTTGACCAGATGTAGATCTGATATAATGTTTGGGCAGATCTTATTCAATGTGCATGAAGAGTCCAATTATGGCATTAGGTTGAGTGAAGTGCTTGGAGTATGTCTTCCTGCTAGAAGTAGCACACACAGTTCATTTGATCAAATAACAGTATAGGCACAATTTGCATGTCTAAAATTTTGGGAATTTTACTATTTGTAATATAATCTGCACATGTGGTCAAAAGTAGATCTTTATATTACATTGCTTACTCAAGTATTAAGTTGTATTACTTTTTAAATTAGCAATCCCATAAGAGCTATAGGAATTGATGAACGTTATTTCAGCAAAGTTACAAAATTGAGGTACCTGAAAGAAAAAAAAAGTCGAATTAAAATTTTGCCTTTTTCAATCTTGTTATTAATTACTTTTCTTACATGAAGAATTTCTTAAGTTATTACAAAGCTACAAGGGCAGGGAACAGAACTGCAGATAGGTAAAAATGTCAGCTGTGGTAAAAGGGAGAGAGAGATTCTCTGCTGGTTTTAGAATCTGCGAAGGACATAGGTGCTATGTTTTGGGCAAAAGAACTCTTTTAGACTAATGCCATCTGGCTGGCTTTCATCTGTGCCAGTTGTTATGTAGGCCAAGCCCCCTGTGCTGCCTCTACCAATTTTCTTGAAGTAGGAATTAGATTAAAAATACAGTAATTGCCAGTTACCTGACTGGAAGCATACCTATCAAGTGATTTAGAAACCCAAGGAAGCGATCCAAGCTTCTGTACTTCTATCAGAAACTTTGATCAAAGGTTTCCTCATCCATGTCCTGAAGCAATTTTTGAGTACTTTTCCCCTTTCAAGCCTCACTAGCAGCAAAAAAGCCTGGTTGTGGGATCTGCTCCAATTTGCTGTCCAATGCACATCAGAAATGCAGTTAAAAAATCCAGAAAAACTCCACCGTCACGGACAGGTCTTCTATCTCATTCTTTTAATTACTAGCTGCTCTTCCTGAGATGCCATGCATGTCAGCTTTGTTTCCTGTGCTTTAATTTTGCAGAAGAAAGAGATCTAATGACACCAAGATTTCGCAAAGCCTGTGTCTGTTTGACAGAATTGGTAACTCAATCTTTAAAATTATTCTGTAAACGTAAGTCTCAATCTTATATTGAGGATAACTGTAGATTTTTAAGTTGTAATTGTAGGAACTCCATATACTGGAAGAAGGGATTTGAAATAATCAGAATTAGATATTATGTTGACTTTTATTTGATATTTATTGTGATATCATCCAGGCCTGACACAAACTTTTTTTTGTTTAGAGTTAGTAGACATCTTGCTTACCTGAGAAACCCAATTACAAAAATGATAGTGAAAAGCAAGAATAAACAGCAGATACCTGTATTTATAAATACAACAATGTAGGTTTTCTTGATGTCGACGTCTACAAGGTACCTGTATGATTTGTATTTTTGACCTGACAGTTGTGCCATCTATCTGTAGTCCCATGCAGGAGACCCACAGCTAATTTTTAGCCTTGGATTTATTCCCTACTTAGGAGAATTGGATCTATATATTTATTTTACGGTTAACTAGATAGCTCTGCTGATGATTTTGAAGTTGTTTTTTTCTCATGCTCATCTCTATATACGTAATTTACCGTGATCGAGAGCTATCACAGGGAAAGGAGAGAGAAATTAATTAAATAATTTTTTACAAATATTTCTCTAAGTAAAAATCACTAAAGTAAATGTCATTTGAACATGAACAAATTATATCTCTTCAGTAAACAGGAAGAGACTGATAATCAAGAATGTTTCCGTTTTGGATGTAATTTGAATCATGGAGATTCTTTTAGGCAGAAAACATCCTCTGTTTCTGCAAAACTCATCTAACTGTGATCTTACCTAGCTTATATGGCTTCTTCCTCTGTCTTATACCTAAAACCTCGATACTTTCCTCTTTTGGACCTCAGTGTTCTTTGTGTCTTTTTTATACATGACTTCTGTTTGTCTTGTGAGTGCCTTGGGGGGGTTTGCCCTTCTAAAGAAGGACAAGTTTGTTTGTCATGTTTACACAAATTAAACTGATACGGGAATCTGAAAAATCTGTCTGGTTTGATACTTGTGCATCATCGTCAGTGATTTTGGTAATCTGATACAGATATGTATGTATAAATATACCAATACATTCTTCAATTGCTTCTTAACTTTTATGCATCTCATTAAAATTAATGTTACCAATAACAGCAGGACTTAACTCGCTTGTCTTTTGGATTCTGGGGTGCATTTTTAAGGCCAGAATATATTTAAATGTAATTTTATTTGTAAACTGAGCAACTTTGATTGAAAAGCTGTTGTGAAACTACAGAAATCCATGAAGTACTTTTCACAGTCACAGTGATTATTACACTGGAAGTGTTTTCCGTGGCTGCTTTAATTGCTACTAAAACTCAGTTATAAGAAACTTTTTTTTATGAATGTTCAACAGACTTTTGTAGCTGTATCTCTTAAACACAACAGGAGAAGCTGATAAAATATCTTTTATTACAGGTGATAGGAAAGCTGCATCAGGTGACACAGAGGTAAGCAAGTCCTTGTCAGCTGATAGAGTTCAAATTCAGCTAATGCTCTTGTGGATCTCATCAGTCACGTGCACACATTAAACAGTTCCATTAAGGCTGAATCACTGCTGCATTACTTCTGCAACCTAATCATAAAAAAACAAACAGAAAACTAATCAGTCATTAAGCAAGTAATTTGGTCATCTTTAAGGATATTTCATGTTTCAATTGCATTGTGTGTGTAACCAAACAAGAACATATATTAAACAGTGAAGTATTTGCTGCATCCATACTTTACAGCAATGAGATAATATTTGGTCTTTGATATTTAGCAGTGATATTTATTGTACATGTTTAAAGCATTTTTCATAAAGGAAAATATTATAGGTGCTATCTTGTCAGTCAAATTATATTACTATTATTGATAGTACCAAACTGATAGAGAAGAATTAAAAAAAATTAATTACACATCAATAACTCGGGAGTCTAGAAAACAAAGAGAGGTTTTCAGGCAGCATTCCTAAATCCAATATATAGACACCAGTGGGATTATATGTTTTGCACTTCAAGGAACATTTTTTCTGATGGTGTTGTGCAATAGTTGGCCAAGTAGCAGAACGGATTCCTCTCCCTGCTACAGAGCTGTAAATCAAAAATAATCCCACCTGGTGGTTTCTCATTTGTGGACCTACAGCAGGATTGTGGTTCTGAGAAGGGGGAGTGCAGCAGAAAGAGTGCGTGTAAGAGATTCCTATAGAATCACATCAAATTCCTCCTGTCTGCAGAAAGAACGCTGCAGTATATCTGAGCTTTCACAGCGTGCAACCTGCAGTCTCCCTTAACAGCGCACAGGACTGATACAGATGTAGGCAAGTAATGCTTTGCTCTTGCTTCTCACTATATTTGTCAATAATTTGTGATCTTTTCCATAGCAACAAAAGCATCAAAACACATATTTTAGTTAGCACAGTTTTAAATGTGGCTTAATCATGGTTAACTAACATGGTTGAGTCATCTTTGTCCTTGTCTACTCTGAAGGCAAAATCATTAGCATCCTTTCGAATACGATTGATTTTCCACTATTGCTAAGGCTTTTAACTCATCTGCTCGCTGTACCTTTGGCAGTCACAGTACCATAACCCAGCGGAGATCTCTGTTCTGTCACCAGTGGTCTTGTCACTGTTGCTCCCATACACGAGGCAGGTTATTGCTGAAACCAAGTGGAATATGGTTTAAATTTGTGACAGCTTTTAAATACTAGTGTAAAATTAAACGTTACTATTATGTTGTCCTGAATAAGAATGTGTGTTTTAAGTGTTTTGCTGTGTTGGCGTCTGAATCGTTGCTCAGCTTGAAGAGTGTGTTGCAGGTAGTAGGTCATTCTGATTTGGGAAAGTTAGGGGTTTTTCTCTTACGACCAACATTATTACATCAGTATTATTTCATTTTCATAACTTCCAAACCATTTTGACATTGTTGTGATTGTAATTAAGACTGGATGAAAATGAAAGAAAATTCAGGACAAAGTAAGAATATATGAGAAGATAAAAAGAATTAGGAGGACAAAAAAGGAAAGTCTCAAGAAGAAACACTTGGTAGTATCAAAATCTACAATAATGCCATAAAAATGGCATCAGGCTATAAACAGTAATGAGTGTGTCTTAAAGACACACCATTTCATGAAAAGAAAAAAATTCAAATGGTCAATAACGTGTTTTTATCTAATTATTTGACGTATCTTACAGTTCTGAAATGAATTAATAGTCTTTGTGAAGTGCAGAGTGAATTAGTTCTAGGTTAAGGGATTGCTGGGAATTCAGTGGGTAGATTTTAGGTTTTTTTAGTATTTTCTATTTATTTAAAACATAATAGACTTGTAATTGTTTTAGAAAGGTGAACCATGCATTCCCTGGATTTATAGTATAGACAACATGCCTAAGGAAAAAAAGGAACAAAAGAAACTGTTGGCCGAAGCCTTTCTGCCCGCTGCTTTGTAAATGTGTTAGTTTTCAGCCTTCATTTTGGTTGAATGTACAATACACATTACAATATCGATGTGTTTAATTTATAATGAAGACTGTTGCTGTTTCAACAGTGGTATCACTTGTTCTATTTCTGTCAGAGCATACGTTAAGCTATACAAGGAAATGGCTAAGACTCCCCCTGCTATATTAACTGGACATCATGTCACATTAGTGCCCATTGAAGATTTTTCTAGTTTTCGGATATGATCTTGAATTAAAAATTTTAAAAATTAAATCCTATGTGAAAAATGTCACTCTTCTGTGTGTCAAAGGTCTAGTTTATAAAAAGGTCAGACTGACCTCTTGTATTTACCTACATTTTCTCTAATTCTTTTGGGGCATGAGGTATAGCCCTGTGAGTTTGGCTCGTACAATTTAATTGGAGAAAGTACGTTTACAGTCTTAATGAAAAGTTGTGTATGTTTTAAAATGGTATAGATGGGTCTGTAGTCTTCCATTTTGAATTTGCCAATTCTTCCATCAAACAATTATTCTGAAGAGATTTACTCAAGCCTTATTCAGGTTACTATCAACTGTAACATTCCAATCTCTTAATAAAAATTCAAGATTGTTCTTTCTAATTATCACAGTTCAAAAATAGGTTTGCTCTATGGGATCCTGAATATTTGCAATATAAATTACATCATTTTACAAAAACAAAGAGATACAAACAATTATTCAATACTGTACGCAGTTTCTATGTGACGTAAGACTGCCAGATAAATTACATTCAAATATATTCAAGTGTTTCTTAACATCTGAACAGAAAATACTGATCAGGTGAAGAAATATGCAAAGATACCTTAATATCCCAGTTTGTGCTTCTTTAAGACTGCTACAGTTTTGTATAAATTTGATCATCCCACAACCCACTTTAAAACATTTGCAAGACAGCTATAACTTTGAAAGTCTGCAAACCACCACAAGGAGCCAAGAGCACAGCACAAGAGAAATTAGCAGATTGTTCCTGTGCAGTCTTCACAATGATCAGTGTACATACTCTGGTAACTAGATTATCCTCCTAGAATATATACACTGGAGGACTTGCACATTATGGCTTTTATGCAAAAAATTGACAGACCTCTATGGAAGATCTGATGAAGGTCAGGCTGGGTTATTGTAATGGTCTCTTGTAGGCTTAAAACATACCAGCCTGTCAATAACCCTATGTCTGGAAAACTTGCAGCTGTGTAAAACGTAAAGAGCACATAAAGCATATCCTGGGGTGTTTTTCTAGTTAAAGGCATGCCTGTAGATGTGACTTGCTAAACCAGCTTGTGTCACTAGTCCTAGAAAGTACTTTGAGATTTCTGATAAAAGGTACCTTCAGTCCAAAAGGTCATTGAAGTTTTGTATGATGATCTTCTTCATTTCTGAGGAGGAATCTCTTGACATTCTAAGTGCGGGAAAATGCTGTGGTGTATCAGGAGCATGGCTGTTACTGAAACCTGTGCAACATAAAGATAGTCTCTGTTTACCCGTGAGCCGGTTCCCTTGCATGTCATTTTTTGATCATAGAATAATAATTCTTCTTTTGCCAGGATTTCATGTGTTCATGCATATGGTTCCTTTTGTTCTGTAAAACTCAAAATGGTTTAATCCTTCTGACATTTGGATCCTAAATTTTGTATTTGTAATACTGGAGCTACTAATCTGCTTTGCACTGAAATTCCAGAAAGCTGGGTATGTCATTTCATGTTCAGGTATGCAGGAGGCAGGAGTGAGTCATTCCTTGAGTCAGCCTCCCGAGTGTTCATGGGTTGTAGTAATACTTCTCCTAGAACAAGCAGAACAAGTCATAATAAATGCTGCCTTGTTGTTTTGAGGAGAAAAAAAAAAGGGCTTCCTGTGTGCTGATCCGTAATGTAAACAAGGCTGTAATAAAGGAAGGGATGGACACGTAAGGTGTTATTTCCAGGGAGACCAGCGGATATGATTAAAATGTTATTAGCTTTACTAACAAAGATATTTGGTGATCATAACAGATTTATAAAACACAGAGGTCATTAGTGTCTGATTCTGACTTGTGTAAGGCCTTCCTACACTGTCTTGCTGCAGCACAGGTTTCCAATTGAAGTCAACTGTGCTAGAACAAGTCACGTTACACAACATCTTACAATGGGGATTTGCACCAAAGCGATTATGCTGTTGCTATTATAGCTGCACTGGTGCAAGCCCCGTTCTTCACGAGCCACTTGACTGGGTTTGATTTATTGGTAGTCACTTGATTGTCCAGTGTAGACTTAACCTTGGACATTGTACTTTTAAAGAAACAATAAAGCACACTGAGATCTGGTACCCATCTGCCAAAATGTCAGTACTTAGTATCATAGAAAATCCTATTATACTTACAAATAATAGCATGCTAATACTGTTTTCTGTGTCCTTTCGGTATCAAAAGTGTCCTGTACTAGAGGATCATATGACAGGTAGATCAACATATACCAGTTATTACAGATAAACACATTTCCTGCGGGATCGCATTGAGTTCACGTTGAATGGGAGAAGATAAAAAATGAAACTGTTAATTTTTTACCTAGTTCATGGACCTTTTGACTTTCTTACGTTCTTGACAAGCTTTCCCCAAAACCCAGCACACAATACCACCACCCCTTCAACATCTACACAATTTTCAGTGCAGGAGATATTGCAAAAAGCCAAGGTTCATGGGGTCAGCAAAGGGAGAGACGGAAAAACAGGGTTTCCACTGAGGAGCACATAAGGGGAGAGAGACATTTAGTAACTCCCCCAGTTCCAGATTTCAGGAGCTTTACCGCCCTAGCCAAGCCCTAGTGAGCTGCTCTTGGCTGAGCCAAGAAAGTAGTTGGAGGCCATTGTTTTGCAAATCTGACAAAGGTTTCAGGTAAATTTTAGTAGCCCTGATTTATCTCTTGACAAAAAATAAGTACAAAGTCCAGTTCTATGATGCTGTCAGGAGATGACATTTCAATTCCAGATTGGAAGCAGATAGCTGTTTCCCTCTGGGAGCTGTCATTCCAGATTCATACAAACCTGCAGTACAACAGTTCATTGTCAGCAGGCTGACAAGTGCTGCCGTAATTATTATAGAGATGTTGGAGGCCGTGAGCTAGATGTTTTAACTCAGGTGGTTGGGGGCGTCCAGGACAGTGTTTGTCTCTGGGAGACACAGAACACTCAATAGCAGGAAAGATCTGCATGACCGCACCAATCCAGCATTGATTCAGTAAAACTCGTTATATTAATTTGCAGAGGCCACAGTGATTACCTTGAGCAATTCTTGTACTCTGATTGTGGACAGAGTGGTCATGCGTGATGACCGTGTGTTGTGGAAGTCCGTCCATCTCTCGGAGGAGCCACGCGGGCTGTATGCATGGCCAGGGCGTGAAGGTACGTAGCGGCGTACCTGGCGCTGCCTGCTAGCTCCTAAGCAGCCAGCATAACTTGTGAGCTGCTGCTGCCTAGCAGAGCTCAGCAGCTCAGTGCTTTCCGGATCAGCAGACTGCTGTGCACTCCACAGTGTGAGGGAGCAAAATGGTGCGGTGGTTGTGTTTATTTTCTGACCCAGAGGCTTCAGAAAGGTCAGGCCCTCGGGGGTGGTTGTTGGGCCAGAGCGGACGTAGCTCCTGGACAGTATGTTCTGCTCGGAGGGGACATGAGATGTTTAATCATGCTCTGGGTGCGGCTGCCCTGCGTGAAGGGCTCTGATGGGAGAGGTGAGTACTCTTGCAAGGCCCTGGTGTTCCTTCACTCCACACCGTTGTTTCAGTAGCCTCGCTGCAGCTGCGGGTCTGTGCTGGACCAGATGGGAAACACTTGATGAAACGCCCAGCAGAGAGAAAGGGAACAGCGGCAAGAACACATCTGCCGGGTCAGACAGCCTGCCCACAAAACGCTGCTCGCAACAGCTCTCAACATCAAGCCGCTAACTCCAGAGCCAGGTCCCATTACCCTATTTTGCATTGAGAAGACGTCAGCCTGGGTGTAACATCTCTCCTGAGAGGCCACCGGCCTGCTGCCAGGCTGTAGTTGTCCTCCTCACCTGGGAAAAGCAGACTGAGAGAAGGAGAAAGCAACTGACGGAGGAAAGGGCATCCATGTGAGATGACGGCCGCTAACAGAAACCCAGGCCCTCCAAACCTCTGCCGAGGGGCCCCCTCCCAAATACTGACGGGCTGAAATACTGCTGTCCCCAGGAGGCGCAGCTGCAGTTTTACAATCCTCTGGTTTCATTTCCAGGTATTAATTATTGTGGAATAGTATTCCAATTTTAATCAAAGAAAAAAAAATCAATTTAGAAATGTAGGAAATTCACTTAGGAAGCAATGAGTGTGAGGCAGAGTAGAGGTGTGACAGTATGTGAATGGTGTGAGTATTTTTACATCTATACTGTTTGCTTTTATATTCTTCCCCTCCTACACTGTTTGCTTTTATATTCCTCCCCTCTATATCTTATTTTTCTTGCTGGAAACGACGACTGAGAAACAGGTCGGTAAAGCAGAGCTTCTCTAAAGCCTGTATCAGAGAGTAGGTGGGAAGGAGGGATCCTGTGTATGTCGTGACAGACAGTGAGAAAGAGCAGCTCCGGGTGATGGCCAGCTGGGGAGCAGCAGGATGGGGCACGGGCACCCGCGTAGGCGTCACCCTGCGCTGCAGAGGACGAAAGAATGCCGGGTTGCAGAGGGAGAAAACAAAGCACATTGTGAAACCTTTCCAATAATCAAGTACGGCTCCGGGTAATCTCCTCTTACTGGTCAAAATGTGTATTTCAGGTTTAAATTTGTGCCCAATCCATCTTGGGGTAAGGAAGTAGGAACGTTTTCCCTCTGCCCTCAGTGACCGCGGTGTGATGTGGTAGTGCCCGGAGCTCGGAACCGTGGCTGACATAGCCGGTGCGTGGCAGTCAGCAGGTACAGGAGGAGCCGTCGGGGCTCTCCCACTCCCTGGCTCTGTTGGGGCGGAGGGAGCTTTGCCGGGCGAAGCTGGAGCCCTGAGCGGGAGAGCCAGTGGTGACACGAGTATCGCTTCCAGCCAGTTCGTACGCAGTTGTTTCTCGCGGGTTAGGAGAATGCGGGGCAGTTTGCTTCCCGCTCCAGCTTGCTGCTCTTTCTCTGCCTGCCTGTGTTGTCCCGCGGTTTTGTCCTGCCGTGAGGGTTGCTCATCCCCTTTCCTCTGCTGCTCCCCTCGCAGCAGTCCCACGGTTCCCCGGGCTGTTCCGCTGCGCACGGACGGCCTGACGGGGAGATGGACCTACACAGCCAAGGGCTGCCTGGGCCGCCGTGCGCTCTCCCGCGAGCGGAGGGCGATCTGGGGAGAGAGGCTGGAGGCCAAGCCCCGGGCTGCCCCTCACGGCCGCTGACCCAGGAGGGGACATGCTGGGTCACCACGTCCTGCTGGGCTCACCTGCCGCCTCCGCCTGGGCTCGCTGCCCAACTGCTGTCACCCAGACCTGACACACCTCCTCTCCTGGGACTTCCCCACCCGTGTCGTAACCAAGCTGGGGGGCTGTCACCATTCAGAGTGCTTCAGGCATCGGCAGGGCCAACAGAGCAGGTGGGGGAAAGGCTACGAGCTGGCAGCGGGGACGTCGGCCACCGGATCAGGCCAAGAACTCCGGCTCCGGGTTTTTGCTGCAGCTGCCTCGAGTGGGCTCCGGCTCCGGCGCCCGCGCTCCGGCGCCCGGATTTGCTGGCGGCTCCCGCTGCCGTGCGCTGGCGGAGGAGGCTCCGGCTCCGGCCCCCGGGCGGGCGGCGATCCGGTGCCGGGTTTTGGCCGGGGCCGGCTGGGGAAGTTGCTGAAGTTGGGCCGCGAGTGCCGGGGCCGCGGTGCGTCCTTCCTGCGGCCGGGCCGGTGCATGATGGAAGCAGCATGGCCGCCCACCTCTCCCTCACGCAGGTACCTCCCGCCGGCCCCCGCGCGGGGAGGGGGTCCCCTCCTTCCGCCGGCGGGCTCCGAGGCCGGGCGCCTCCCGGGGTGGGGCGGGGACCTCGGGGGCAGGAGCGGGGTCCGGAGCTGGCCCCCTGCCGCGGCGCTGAGGCGGGTGGCGGGGC
>Ga0065711_1036427_pt1 | contig 21000 bp, 9 predicted proteins | sample Hoacrofraction12_FD_59098 | JGI IMG/M metagenome (GOLD analysis project Ga0065711, IMG submission 59098) | Hoatzin crop microbial communities from Cojedes, Venezuela - Epithelial fraction 12 v2 (version 2) | ecosystem: Host-associated > Birds > Digestive system > Esophagus > Crop | place...
CTTCTCTGGAGATATTCAAGACCCGCCTGGACAAGGTCCTGTGCAGCCTGCTGTAGGTGACCCTGCTTCGGCAGGAGGGTTGGACTAGATGATCCATAGAGGTCCCTTCCTACCCCTACTATTCTGTGATTCTGTGATTCTGTAATCCTCAGACCAAGACATCTGACAAAAGGGGAAACAGGTGGCTTGACTGGGAATGGTTTATTCTTTATGAGAAGCAAAATTTGTCTGCTAAAACTACTTGGACTAGTTCTCTTCTTGTGGAATCCAAAAGTTCACTCCAAAAAACTTGTGGAAACACCTGGCATTCATATCTTATAATTAAGCAGAAGATAAATTACCTAGCTAGTCTTTGAGAAAGACTTACACAGTTTGTTTCCACATTGCCATGAGGCATCTAATGCTTCTGCTTATTTCAAATCTAAAGGTCTGTTTCAAAAATAAATATAATCTGGTTGCTCCATTGTTGTCATGACGTATGATACTGATGTGCACTTTATAGCATACAGTCTGACTAATTTTAGACAAAGCCTTATTGTGCTAAATATTAATACCTCTAAGATAGTCTTCTTAAATACAGAGTGCCTCTAGCACTGTAAACTTAAGATATACCTGTGTGTCCATGAAAGCACACTGGGCGTCTGGCTCCAGTTACATCAAGCACCGATGACACGATCAGTGCATCAGCACAGGCAATCAGCAAGGCATCCTGGTTTGCCTGAAAAGTCCAGCTCAGTAACTCCTGCATACAGCCTTTCAGCTCTCAATGTCACCACAGCTCACAGCAAGCTTAAAACCACGCAAAGCTGGCTAGCTACACCTTCCACAGCAGGGCAAAAAATCACCTCCTGTGGCTTTAAACCTCAGTCGATGTATCTGAATTCAGAGGAGGCTCTGCAAAGAAGACAGTTCAGAAGCTAACAACACACAGAAACCTCATGATCCTGGACACCAGAAAAACAGCCACATTAAAAAAATGTCACAGTGGCCCCTCCAGAACAACAGACACAAATTCACGGATATGAGGTCAGTCAATCGCTCTGCACTGCTGGTTTTGACAAGAGGTCAGAGTGGTTAGGACAGAAACATCCCTCCCTAGACTCTGGCGTTCTAAAATGACGAAGTCAGTACAGCATACGCAACACTCAGCTGCACAGCTGTGTTTTCAGACATTCTCATTCCCTCACAGTTTGTATGGTACTTGACTTTCACTCAAATAATTTACAGAAAAACTGTAGACAAAAATCAATGCCTTTAGTCTAAGGTACCTCCACAAACCACTCTCTCAGAGGAAGTCACTAAGTATTTTTTTTCTGAGAATTTGGGTTTTTATTTAAGATAAACATTTTCTTGTATGCTATTTAATGCAGCTGCTTTTATCAACACTTTAAGAGTAATTCAGTTTTTATCCACTATTCCATACTACAAAATATCAAGTCAACTACTGGAACAGACTGCCTTGCAGAAATTTCAAGGTAGCGGTTGGACTGATTTCCTTTCACACAAAGCCTAACATAACAGTTTGGAAAAGCCCAAAGATGGCGCTCCACTGCAGACGGAGTGGCACAGCATGTTGCATCATCCAACAGTCTAGAAAAGTGACAGAGATTTGATGTGCAAATAGCGTAACCATCACATTGGCAAAAACCAAGTATGATGCTTCCATGTTTTTATACAGGAATGATCTGTTCTTGATTGCTCAGACACCTGAGCAACTGTTTTGCATATTATGCATCACACACATCCCAGTACAAATGTAAATGTGATGACAGATTTATTGTTTGGTGATACGACACTCTCTGTGATCCTTAGTCTATCCTGAACTACTGCAATAGCCACAAGAAACACAAACATGCCATTGTCAAAGTTTTCCAGCCAGCCCAAAGAAACAAAGAAATTTCATACATTTGTCATATATTTCCTAGTGGTGCGGAACAGAGAGAAACAGTAGATACCTTCAGAGTATGCCAACACTGTCTGGATAACACTGAAGGAGGAATTTCACAGAGAATGGAAAACAGATATTTTCTTCCTGTGCAAACACTTCACGTACTTCCATCACTTTCTGGCTCCTACACTTTGAGCTCACCAGAACACACCAAGTGCTATGTTAAGAGGCAAACTTTGAGAGTATGCTTATGTAAAAAGTTTCTTTTGGGTAATATTTCCAGCTCAAAACACTGATGTGTTCAAAGCGTTAGTTCAGGTTAGAATACCAAAATAGAACAGAGAGGTAAGGATTAACCTGTTTCTATATATTGCAACTGGAAAACAAAACAGCATGCTGCCCACCAGCAGCAGAGTCATTCAGCTGATTCTACTGAAAAAGTAAAATTTACAAATTTCTCCCACCTATTCAGTAATTTCAGATAACAAATTAATGAAGAGAAGTTTTTTGAGTCTATTTCGCATGACAGTAATTTGAAAGTAAATTCCTTTAAAAGCAAACTAAAGAACACAACATGACAAAACCTGTATTTTTTACCTTAATAAACTCTGTATTTTTGAATTCTCTGTTTTTCTGGTTCAGGCAAGTAAAGATGACAACAGTTTTTAGTTTTATGATGACATACTTTCAGTTTTGCACAAGGTCGGGTGTCTAATAAATCACTAGAAAAACCCTTCAACAATTAAAATTAAAAAGCTTGTTTTAGAAAGAGATGTAATTTTATGTAGCAGGCTTTTAGAAATAAAAGCAAGACAAAAAAAGTGCTTTTGTTCTCAAACATTTATGTCTTGGAATAATTTATAAAGTCCTCTATAAATCTTCAACATTGTTTAGCTATATAACATAAACATGAAATGTGGCAAAAGCCGACAAGTTAATTTATTGCAGTCTGTAATCAACAATCTATGCTGATCTTCAGAACAGATAAACTAGAAAACAGATGCTCATTCTGTGGAGGAGATAAAAGCAAATGGGAAACTCTGAAAGTGTTCCAGAAATGCAAATGCATACATCATTTGTGCTAAAGGCAACACCATCATTCTCCCTTAAACGAAGCAATATATCAACATGTAAGAACAAGGAAGCATTTTTCTGTCAGCAGAAAACACAGAAAACATTGCCTGTGATGAGTAAGCGATCAAACTAAAAATAAAATGGCAAGAAGAATTACGCAGTACTTCAAAATATTATTTTCAATGTGCTTGTATGCCACAATATATACAGGTTATAATCCAAAGGACATACAGTGAATGGCACTGTAACTTGTCTGATTTTCTATGGACTGGTGATCTACAAGTCCAACACTACTATGTCATCCTTCTATTCCCAAACCTCCATGTTAGGTTCCTCACTTTTCCCTCAAGTTTCCCAAATTCTTTCTACATTACATTCAGCTCATTCACTTCTTTGTAGCTATGCCTTTTAATTTCCTTTTCCTTTCTCTCCTCTACCATGACATGCAACTCTCATGCTAGCCAAGCACAAAGCAGCACACCACGGCTGGTCCAGAGCTACAAGCTTTCTCAGTAGTCAGTAAGTACATATTTAATGATTGATATTGAAGGCCAAACAGAAAAAAATCCTTGAGATCAGGTCATAGCCTTTTCTGTAGGAGCCTGAGGGAGGAAACACTAATTTGGATGTCCTTAGATTTTCACAAAACACATACACATTTGGAGCTTTTAAAGACCTTTACCTTATTCATCAAATCAGCCAACAAGCTCCAAAAATGAATGTGGGAACTGAAAGGCACACTGTGCGAGCAGTTGTCTCTTCAGGTAATCAAAGAAAAATGCAGTTCCCTTACTCAGCAGATTTTGCTTAGAGAAATCAGGTGATAAAAATGGGAAATAACAGTGTTCTGAATATAAATGCATCTGTTGTCTATCTGGAAACTACGATTGCTACTATAAACTTAATTCTACCTCCAGTTCACAATTTGAAGATAGGAAAACTCTCAGCTACATCTCTTTTTAAATAACTAAGGTTGCAAACCTAAGTTCATTATAATAATTCAGCACTGCAGATTAACTAATTTAGACTCCAATAGAGACAAAGTTTCCATGACCAACAGAAATAGTAATTGGTCGCTCCAGAAAAGTAAATTTTTACAAAAAACAGCTTGAAATCTATTTTCAGTACATTCCAAATCTGTTTAGCTTTAATATTAACTAGCAAAAGTTTGGGGTGGTTTGTTTTTTTTTTTTTATTTTCCACAAAACGATATAGCATATTCATTAAAAACACCCATCCTTCAGAACTCTGAGAGATCCATAGGTTCATAGGGTAATCACGTAGGGTAACTCACTTACTGTCTCCCTCCTAAAGTACACTATCACCTTGCAATTGCAGCTGTCTGAAATGAGTATGTAAATCCATATTCACATTTCACTTTTGAAAACTAGAGCGCTTAGAAATTGGCATTAGGACCCTGAATTCAAACACTTTGTGGTTATGACAAGACTCCACTGCACAGTAAGCATGCTACTGGGCAATAAATGCCATTCCCGGATTCATTTTCGAACAATTTCACATCTTAATAATCAAAAGGAATGTTATCCAAGCTCTGAGGAAAGATGCATGGATGAGTGACAAGATAAAGTAATGTATCTTCAGAGAAAAAGAATGAAGGGTAAACTCATTGTTCCTGGAAAGAAAAGTTTAAAATTGCAATGCACCTCTACCTGGTGAAAGCCACATGTATTTCAGGAATGTTTTCTGCACTTTTTCTAAAATGTAGGTGAAAAAGAGAACAAAACCTAATTATTAATAAAAGGCCGCTGTCATAAACGTAGTGAAAAAATACATTTTGGTGTGTATGGAAATGCCTTTCCCCAGAGGGATAAAGTTCCTTGTACCCCATTTCTGCCACATTCAACCATAACACTGACTTTGCTGGGCAGATCCACTTTTTCATCACTTACACTTCATAGAAAAAGTGCGCCCTGGAGCTACAATTCTAAAAGGCAAACAATAACTCATTTCAGAGCTCTTGCTTAAGTGTGGAAACTGAATTCTTCTGTATTTCTCAAAATCAGAAAGAAGTGGGACATATGAAAATGTTTGTGAAGTAAAACCTGGGAGAGGCCCAAGAACACTTGAAGGTGTCAACAGCACTTGGAGGGGCAAAAACCTCTTAACTTTTCCTGCACAGAGTACAGGACAATAGCTGTCATATGCTAAGGAAACAGCCTCAGTTCTTGCCAAGCTCATTTCTGCTCTCACATTCCCAGACACTAACTGCAGTTAAGCAAAACAAAATCAAACCCCACAGCTTTTTTTCATACAGATTCATCAAGATAGTTGTATCTTTTTGCAGTATGATGAGTGCCTAATTACAGTGATTCAAATCTCTTGTCACCTTCAGGCTAGACTACAGATAGCAATGCTTTTTAGCCAGAGCTGATAGCGAAAATGAACTTGACACAGCACGCAATGGTTTGTTAAGCATGATATAATATTAAAAACATCACTCCCCTTTTTAATCTAGCCAGGAGGAGGAAGAAATCACATGATTTTGAGTTCAAAGTTGCTAAATCCCTTCTCCAGCAGGGGAACATGCTTGTCTGATTACATTTTCAGGTTGAATGCATTTGTCACTCTATCACCTTTCTCCACATTCAGTCCTGTTTTGAGCCCTCTTGGATTCAGACAGTTCTTTCTCCTCCTAATTTTGCTGTAATTTCTCAGAAGTTCCTTCAGCTTACTACCCTTTTTTCTTCTTGGAAAATGGTTATACGCAGGCTGGGCCCTCTAGTGCATCTTGATGTTAATGTACTACATTCTCAGTCCTTTTTGAGTTGTTTTCCTCTACCAAGAAACTTCTGAAAAAGCATCTACTCTGTCCATGTACCTTTTGCAAGTGGACCCTATCTGTGCTCATATAACCTCAAAAGAAGCAGGAGCTGAGTGACACCCACTCTAGTTGTACTGTCACTTATTGTCAAGACTCAAACTGAAGCACTCAGCCCCATGAATGGCACCTTCTGCTAACCCGCTGCAAAATCAGCATCAAAAGCCCAGCAGGAAACTCGAGAGCTGAGGACAGACAGTTTCCTCAACAGGGGCAGAAGTTCAGGAATGAAACCTGCTTAATACTTCAAATACAGGTCCTTTATGAGGACAGTGATCTGCACATCCCTTGAGATCAAAAGGCTACAATGAGGTGCACGCGCGCGCACACAAACACACACACACAGCCTAGGTGGGAAACTGTAAACAATTTCAGATCCTCAAAATATGCTCAGCTTCTGCTTAAGCCAGAGAACAAAACCCTGAGGCTATAATTCTCTCAGTTGCTATGCTGCATGTCCTATCCAAGTTGATCTAAAACGTCAGCATTTAGAAAATCATCTTGATACTCCTGTATTGCAAATTTTTTGATTCCTCAGGTTCTATTTCATGATCATTAACATAATTATTCATCTACTCTCAAACCATTTGCTTGTCTTTCACTTATAGTTTCTTAAGACAAAAAATACCTTGCTAACAGGCAAAACTGGAGATGGTTAAAATGCTTTCAATAAAAAGCAGCAATTATGTCTAAACAGATATTTTTATGTCACTTAAAAAAATTAGGTTTTTAAAGTAATGAGTGAAATGTTTTTAAAATAGGCAGTATCACATACATAACAAAAAATTACACTGACAAAGCTTGCAATGGTCCAGGGGAAAAAAACACAGCAAAACATAACAAAGAAACTGGCCACAGTACAATTAGTATGAACAGTATCACAATTACCTGTATTAATTCTCAGTGCACCATATGTAGCTTCACTATATATGACCTCTAAACTGATAAAATCAAAGATCAACAAACATAGATATGAATGTCTTCTATACGAATGACTGCTCTTTACACTGCAATGAATGTTTTCAGCCAAAATAATTAACAAAGAAAATGGGAGTCTAATTGAATAGCAACCCTATGGACAGGCAAAGTTGCACATTTTGTTACAATTTCCGAGGTTACTGAAAATTCAATGCACCTCTTGGCTGCACCATACCCAGTCTATGTTTCAAAAGAAATTGTTGAAAGATTTTTTTTTAATGGATTTTAAAACATCTTCTGCCAGCAAAGGCCTTCCCAGTTTTGGAGGGAAAAGTGTCATTATAGGCACCCTGTAAATGTCATAGAACATGAGGAAATAGTATACAAGGGATCAAGTTTTCTAACAGACCTGGAGTTACCTGACGAAATCACTACAGGGTGGAAGCATTTGAAGCTTGCTTTTCTTTCATTGCAAGATTAACTTAAGCTCTCTTTTTAAAACTTTCAAAAAGTGTTCATTACTATTCAAGTTGTATATACAATTTGTGATCAACAGGTGTAACAAAGCATGAACAAGCTTTTAAAAACCAAGAATGGGCTTATGTTAAACTGTTTAACATAAGGATGAAACCTGTCCTGACTGATTTTTAAACAAAACACAGTTAAATTTATACCACTGACATTAAGCATAATGGAACAATAACTATTTATGGTTTCTCTGTGAATTCTGGTAGTAAAACTCTGGATGTGGTCACAGAAATTATAAATCTGCATATTTTATCTGGAAAACAAAACAGTAACAGTAATTTTCTGCTATTACAAGCAATTGTCTTTAATTACCTCAATATATTATTTCATTGTCTGAAAAGACAGGATGTCAGTGTGAATAGCATTGGTTTGGCAGCCTCAAATTACCAACAACCATTAAAACAGCACACGTTCTCTCTATTCCCTTCCCCCAGAAGAGGATCTGAGCTCTCACAGAAGCTTAACTTTCTACATTAGTATCACACAAAAAATTGAAAAGAAAGTTATCGGACAGACAGTCTCAAAAATTCCAAGTGGTGTGTTCATGTCCTAAGTCCTCTGCATTGCGCATATCTTTCAATTATCAATCATTTCACTGTTTGGCCCACTCTTTCAAGCTGCCCATTTCTCATTTGACTTCAGTTTGCACCAAAGGTAAATGGCAATATAATGGAAACAATGGTACTCTGCAAATAACCTATTACTTCACAATAATTCTGCACACAGCCATGCAAGGATGCCTTTACAGCATCAACAAATCACTGGCAAATTTCTCGCTTTTGCAGTGTTTAAAAAAAAATTTTACAAAAAATGGGAAAAAATAATTTAAAACTCAAATATAGCAATTACCCACTACCGTTATTGCTGTGAGTATATTATAGGTCAGCTTTTGCCATGAAAATCAAACTACAGTCCTTTTGTAATATTAAGACTGCAACACTTAAATTATATGTTTTGACTCCTTTATGTAAGCTTAGACATCAACAACTGGCTGAAGTCTTTGACCTTGTGTTTGAAATTCTGAAAGTCCATGTATTCCAAATAAATTTTACCATTTCAACCACAGATATCATATTTCCCAGTTTTTTTAAACAGTTCATACAGGATTTATCACTTATTCAGGACATTGTTTAAAAATGCATTAATTCTGAGCAATTTGGAAAGACCTTCTCTCAAATGAGAGCTGTGACTGGCCACTGTAGTCAGCTGCAACATTTGGTTCTTTCCATTTCCACAGCTGTAAAAGATATGATTAAATTAACTCATCCACACAAGTTTAATCTTCCACATTGGCAGTGCAAAACAAAACCAGTAAATGGCTTCAGCTGGCAGAAGCAGAGTTAAGTAATTTCTGTATTTTACATAAGCCTTTATTTTACAGAAGTCTTTTTTTTTTAATGGCTGATACAATATTAGGAGCCTTCTCACTTTTATCTGTGGATTTCTTTTCCCAAAATCTTTGTCTGAGTTGGGCTTGCTCAAATTAAAGTCATAGCTGCTGTTAAATTTCGGTGTGATGATTGCTTTTCATCCACCTTCATATGTTACTGGAAGCAGCAATATTTTCACCATTATCATTATTCCTTTACTTTTAAGCAGAAGGCCAACAGCATAATCTTCACACTAATCCATGAAACCGATGACAATTACTATATGAGAAAAAGATGCAGAATTTTGATTCTTCTGCTTCCTTGCCCCATTCAGCAAACACTGCATTATTGCCTTTCATGATGATAACATGTATTTGATCCCAGCAAAGAGATTTCTGAAAAATGAAGTTAGAAATAAATGTACAAGAACTAACTTACACGGCCTCAATTACAAAATGACATTGATTGCAGTTCATCCGTGACTAGGGAGTTTTAAAATTCACAGCATGCCATCGTCTGAAAATCAAGCAGCAGCATCTTCACAGGTATGCCACTCCTGCAGCTTTATGCAACATCTGCACTCTCATGTCCTTGAATTCAGAGTGCCTAATACCTCAGCACAGCACATATTTTTAAAGAATACTGATGCCACAGTTGGCATTTATTCACTGACATTATAGGCAGCATATTTTATAGGCTACTTTTTAAGGAAAGTTCAACCATTTGCACACTGTGCATAATTTCATGATCACCGCAGTGAAGTTCAGCCTATGCACTAAAACTGAATCTTTTGCACAGTTTTGCCAACCAGATTGAGAAAACAAGCATGACAGCAGTGCAGTTAATTTGCTAAGTCATGTACTGAATAGGGATACAACTTGATATACCGCAAAGCAGAGAGACAGAGAAAACCACTTAGCCGGTTTCCTAATATCACATATTAAAAATTCTACCCAGAAAACAAAAAAACTTTGAGCAAAAGAAGAAACATGATAAACACCATGACTGATGGATGCCAAAGAAGCTAGTCCAGCTAGATCTTTATGGAATCTAAATATTTAATTTGCCCTTTGACTAAATGTCAAGTAAATAAATTACTCCAAAATCAAATCATCCCCTGAGGAGTAAGGTCCACTTACTACCTAAGGATTTACTCAAATTAAACTGCCATCAATGCCACTGTTTCATTATCTGTCTGAATGTTGTATTTTAACTTAAAAATGGCACTGTGTTAGGAGTTTACCAGTACCAATCTTACACTGAATTTCACATGAAGAGACCTTTGAAGCCAGCTGAAACAGTAACGAAGTTAACAGCACTCCTAACAGGTATGGGACTTTGCCAGCAGTGTTCAATGACCATTCTGAGCTTAACATAACATTCTGAGCTCACATAAATTCTGTCACAAGCTGCACCTCATTCACTGACACTACATCATTAGAAATTTTGTTTCAATTTGAATGCATTAATTACATTTACAAAGGAACTCATTCAATATCTAAAAATTATCAACACTTAAAAACCATGCCTGCTTCATCACATGTAATGATGTATATAGACTGTCACAGGACAATTGACCTATCCTGCTTTGTATGACAGCCTCACCTTGTGCCCTTTAACATCATGGAAAAGATCCTCCTGGAAGCTATGTCAAGGCATATGGATGACAGGGAGGTGATTAGAGACATGGCTTCACAAAGGGCAAATCGTGCCTGGTGAAGCTGGTGGCCTTCTACGATCAAGTGACTGCGTTGGTGGACAAGGGAAGACCTTGACCTCTTTAAGGCCTTTGACATGGTCCCCCACAACATCTCTGCCTCTGAATTGGAGAGATATGGATTTGATGGATGGACCATTCCATGGATAAGGAATTGGATGGATGGACACAACCAAATAGTTGCAGTCAACAGCTCAATGTCCAAGTGGAGATCAGTAACAGGTGGTATCCCTTGGGTGTCCATTTTGAGACGAGTAAAGCTCAGTATCTTTATCAACGACATAACGCGATTGAGTGCACCCTCAGCATGTCTGCGGATGACATCAAGCAGAGCGGTACAGCTGATATGCCTGAGGGAAGGCATGACATCCAGAAGGACCTTGACAGGCTTCAGAAGCAGGCCAATGTGAACCTCACAAAGTTTAACGAGGCCAAGTGCAAGATCCTGCACCTGGATCGGGTCAATCACCAGTATAAGTACAGACAAGGACTTGGGCATGCTGGTAGATGAAAAATCACATACCAGTCAGCAATGTGCACTCACAGCCCAGAAATCCACTTGTATCCCGGGCTGCATAAAAAGAAGTGTGGCCAGCATGTCGAGGGAGGTGATTATCCTCCTCTGCTCTGCTCTTGTGAGAACACACCTGGAGTACTGCATCCAGCTCTGGGGACCCCAGTGCAAGAAAGATGCAGACCTGCTAAAGTGCATCCAGAGAAGGGCCACAAAAAAGATCGGAGGGATGGAACACCTCTTCTATTAAGACAGGCTGAGAGAGTTGGGTTTTTTTAGCCTGGAGAACAGAAGGCTCCAGGGAGACCTTATTGTGGCCTTTTAATACTTAAATGGAGTTTATAAGAAAGATGGAGAGAGACTTTTTACACAAGGGCCTATAGTGACAGGACAAAGGGCAATGTTTTCAATCAGAAAGAGGGTAGATTTAGATTAAGTATAAGAAAGAAATTCTTTACTATGAGAGGGGTAGGACACTGGAATAGGTTGCCTGGAGAAGTTGTAGATGTCCCACCCCTGCAGTGTTCAAGGTCAAGTTGGATGAGGCTTTAAGCAACCTGATCTACAGGAAGATGTGCCCCCTCCACAGCAGGGCGGTTGGACTAGATGATCTTTAAAGGTCTCCTCCAACCCAAACCATTCTATGACTCTATTATAAAAGCAACAGGCAACTCATTACAACTCACTGCATTACGTTCACTGAATCTGGTCAAGTTATCAGAACAAAAACTGGCAAAACAATGGATTGGGAAACATATGCTTAAATACACAGTTCAGGTAAAAAGGCATGGAAATAGCTTTGCGCAATAGCACGTTAATTTTTATATTTGCTGGTTTTCTTTATACTACTATTTAAAGAACAGCCAGCTAAAATAACCATTAGCAAAGAAGTATAGTTACACAGATTTTTTTTTTTATGACAATAACACTGGAAATAAACCCATGGAATAAGATTGATTTTGAAGTCCATATAGACTTCTTCTTGAATTCCATATAGACCTACATTTCTAACGCATTTTACAAGCCTTTCATTTTGCAAGGAAGACCGGCGCAACATTTACAAAACCATCTAAGTGTCCTCCAAAAATGCAGAATATTCTTTAAAGGCACATTTCTTAAGAGTTTGGTCATTTCTATCCAAAAATTACACAAGATGGCATTATTACCCTGAGGAGGATACTCTTGCCTTCTAAGAGATGCATTCAAATCTCTCAGACTCGATACGATGACAACTGCATCTGCAAGACAGCATCTCACTCTGCTTGCTCAGAAGTTTGGGTACAACTGCCTGAGACCAACTACGATTGAAAAAGTCAGCCAGCCTATCATCCTTCAGTAGGCCTCAGCTCCCATTAAAAAGTATACAGTAATTCAGAGCCCATGAGTGGCCCTCACCAAGCTGCTGTCCACCAGTACTACAATGGAGTTCCCAGCAGTGACAGCAGATCTTGCAGTAAGGCTGCGATATTCGACTAGTTTTCATTACAGAAATCAGAGACATTAATTTGGCAAGAACTGAGTCTAGCATTGCAGTTAAACTCATGATACTGTTAATGAAATTTCATTAATTTATGTCCCACATGGCTACATTGTACAAATAGGTTAATGTATGTATGGTGCATATGTACACTTACAATCCTGATATCCACATGATGAAAGACAAAACCATTTATTAAATTGCATTTATTATGCATCTTAAACCACCTGGAGTACGCTGTTCTTTTGAATTCTCTCTGCAGTTTTTAAATCATGTTCCCCCCCAATCTGACTTGTCACGCAAGTCATAACGGACCAATTTCACAGGTCACTGGCCCACGATTGTTAAAAAAACCCTGCTTCTCATGAAACTCTAAGCAGATATGAAATATCACAGTATTGACATTTTCCTGGACACTACTCTGTCTACATCCATCAAAAGCACAAACAGGAAAAAAAGTCAGCTACAGGTGGAAAAAAACCCTACTATTTCTCTAAAGACTGTAGATCTTAATTTTCCAACAGAAGAATACCACCTGCCTTTTACTCTGCCAAATACTGAAATACTTAACCACATGGCAAGAAATATATTCCTGCTAGAGATTTTCTAAGCCTTTTAGAAATACTCTTCTCCTCCTTCCCCAGAATCTTTTAAGCTGACGACTCACTTCTGAAATAGCTTCGTTATCAAATATGGCATGTACAGGTTATAAAAACATAAAGGTTTAATCAGCACTTTCTTGATTGAAGTTCACTAATGGGTTTGCCAAATTAACCAGCCCAGAACTGTGTAACATATATTATTAAGCTTCATTTTGCATTTGCATGTTACCTGTCTCCCAAGAGTGTATTCATCCTCTGTTTTGGTGTTTTAAATATTTACAAAGACATTCTAAAGTTTTGCCTTATTAAAAGAAAAATTACATAGACTGAGAAAAACTTCTGTGGTAAGTTTGGGATCTTATAACTTGTAAATTAGCAATGAAAGCATTGAGATAAGTCTTTGGGAGCATATCTGAAGTTTTAATGAAAGAGTCAGATTACAAAAAGCCATAGTGGGAGTCTTATACGAGGAAGCTTTAAAGTTAGTTGCAATGTATTAAAAAACAACATTCAAATAAATTATTTTTCACTGCAGTATGCCAAGTTTTTGGAGATAGAATTAAAATTGGGCTTTCATTTTAGACCAAGTAAAGCATAATATTAGACTATAATACTGCATACACTAGTGAGATCCAAATGCCCACGGTGTTGCAAGAGAACATTTTCCCTCAGGCATTTGAAATTTAATGCTTCTTTAATATTCTCTGTTGGATATTGTTAGAATGGAATTTCAAATATTTCCTGCAATTTGAGTTAAAGATTACTGAATAATGCTGAGCAGCAAAAAATTTTTGAAGCATACATCTAAAGCTGGCATAGTAGCTTAATGTCCTGTTGTTTCTTGCTTTAGCAAAATTAATTTCTACAGTCTTCAACCACGAATTCAAGCACCACCTGGAGATACAAACCCATAATTTAACTGTGGTGTATTTCTAGCTCCCTTGACTAATACACTGAGGCTAGACCCTGGATGCCAGACAGCTATAAAAGGAAAAGGCGATTTCATAGCAATACTTTATATTCTCCTAAGTCAGACAGTGGGCAACTTGAGAACAGTATCTGTCCCATTATTGTACACAAATGGGATTACTTGTCATGAAATAAATGTATATGGTTTCGCCTATATTAAAAGTATATATTCTACTATATAGTCAAGAGTAACACCTTTCCAATAGGACTCGAAATATTCAAAAGGCTTTTACCCAATTAAGATCCAACCTTTCCACCATACATGTTAGTGGATTACCATGGTTACTCAATACAGGTAAGGGTAGACTGCAAATTAAACTTAACAAAAAGGCATAGTTGCATCATTCAAGAAACAAACCAGAAAAAGACTAACAATAATCATGATTCCCTTTGCTTGATTACTTCATGGAGAAGCCTCCTTCATGCAAAGATGCAGCTACTTTCTTTTCCATCATTTCTGTCCACAATATTAGTGGTCATGCTGCTGATTTTGTTCCATTGCCATGGTTCCTTTATCATTCATACTGGGCACATGCAGACTCACTCCTTGGCGCACTCCTACAGGAAGTCTGCCAATTTCTCTCAAAATGCCTTGGAACGCTGCTTCAGACAGCATGACTACCGCGAGTTCAAATGAAGCAATTCCTGAACAACTCTAAATGCCTTCATGACACGCCCAACAGTTTTCAACATTGATCCTCAGTCTCATGCTGTAAGAAAACCATTCTGATGGGTTCCAACACAACCCTCGTCAACACTCTGAACTGAAAAACCAACAAAAATACATGTATGCACGTTTCTGAGCTGCAGGAAACTCAAAGTTATGTAGCATGGACTTGGCCAATATACTCCACGGAGCTGGATTCACGGGCCTATGCTTTTCTTAAAGAGATAGGGCCAGTTTAACCTTACAGTGTGCATGTGCAGAAACTGAGTACTTGTGTTTATGTGAGCAGAATGAATAAATACAGTTTCTTCTTTCTTTCCTCAAGGATCGGTAAAAACACTGAATATGGACAGTACTATAAGCAACACTAAAGCCATCCATAGACCCCACTGCTGTTTAAAATCAAGTTGGACAAGGTTTCCAAAAGCCGGCCAGACACCAAAATGAATCTGTGAAGCAGCAGAAAAACCTCAATACAGGAAATAAAGTGTTTAGTTTGCTCTTAAGCTTATTACTGACAAATTCGCGTTTTAAAAGTTCTGTTTCACATAAGAATAATGACATTAAGATAAAAAATTATCAGTATTTTCCTTCTGTAAAGAGTAAATTTTAAACTACTAACTTTAAAAAGTCAACATCATAAGACACCATTCTCCCTCCTCAGATACTTCTGTTGATATTTTCTTTAAAATATCATTCAATACTTGGGGGAAAAATGTGAGAAAAATTTAATCTGCATAATAGCAGCTATTAACAACTTAGTTCTGTGAAAATACATAAACAAATACAAATGGATATTTTAAAACAAGCTGAAATATTTTAAGCAAATTGTGTGATCATAATTCACAGCAATAACCTTAGTGAGAATAGCACTTGTAATTATGTGACAAGTTTGGCATGGAAAAGCATCCATCAGTCATTCCGACATGGAAAGGATGGATAAAAGAAGTAGATGGATTCACCCGCCTGCACTGAGTCTAAAAAAAAAAAAAAAGGAAAGTAATCCTTACAGCTTGTAACTTCCTGTATCAAAAGTTATTCCTTGATCATCAGGTCATCATAAAGAAGTGCAAAATAAAGTAATTTAAGAGAAAAAGCAAACATTTATTTTCAGTAGCAGCAGTTTTGCCACTTGACTAAATGCTGACTTAATTTTTTAAAACCTTACAAGGACATCAGCTTAACATTTAAGTCTAGGTTTGGGTTTGGTTTTTTGAGTGTTTTTTTTTTTAATTGTTGTAACGAATTAACATAAGATTACATGATTTTATTTTGTAGAACTTGAATTATTACACAGGTTATTTCTTCCTTAGAATACCAATCTGCCTCTTTTGACTGGGTTTAAAACACATCAACACTTTTACTAGGTTTTATAAAACAAGAGGAAATGGAATAAAGAAGCTATTGCACAATACCAAGACAATTTTTAGATATTCATAAAAAAGCAGATTTTCAGTTACTCATATGCTCACAGCTAATGCATTAATCTGCTAGTCTTAGTGAACAGGAACATATTAAAACAGGCTAGTGCAATCTTAATTCAAATTTCTCAAAAAGCAGCAATGCAATGCATATGCCTTGGAAACCCACCTGATCAATACAACAACTTCCTAACACTCCAAAAATCAAATGAAGTGAGGAAATGTACCGTTTCTTGTGATCAACGTATAGGTGATATTCTTTTTACATGAATCCCTAAACCAACATTCTTCTTGTTGCATTTTAATTGGGAAGTCACATTTCACAAGAAAATTGCTTTATTACTTTTATATAGTCTGCATGGAAAAATGTATCTTTAGATGTACTTTAATGCAAGTGTTTCAGCTAGTAAACTAATTGAATCCATGATATACATATTATGGACTGGCAGTTTTCATCACAAATGTACATTTAGGTTCTACGGTCTGGAATTCCACTTAGTGGTAAAGCCAGACAGCAAATACAGAAAAGCACTCTCTGTCATACGCCATTCTCATATTTGCAAAGGATTCCTCTCTTTCCATTTCCCATCTCCCAGGGGTTTGCAAAAACTTCTACCTCCTCAGTTCACCCACAATGGGACAAAGTACTTAATTCACTCAGAAGTCACATGTCACAATCAATCTCCTCCACACACTCACGTTAAAGAGTAGAAAATCTACATGTTGTTGTCACAAAGTGTATGTTCAACCAAGAAAAAGACAGATTTGTGTTAAGGTCAAAGACAACCCAGTAAGGCTATTTCTCACACACCAGGAACACAATTCTTCTGTTCGCTCTGTAATAATTCAGAGATCAACTTTGCTGGATTTACAGCCAATATACCAAAGTCTTTGTGCACGTGTGCATGCATTTTGGTTGTTTTGGTTTGGTTTTTTTACAGCCATTCTCTATACCCTGTATTTCTAAGAACTGTGAGACAAAAATCCTTCCAAAACAGTTCACAGATGGTAAACGATGACAGATCTTCCATAATCTCTCAGTTTTGTCTACAATGGAGTTCCTAACATCAAGCCACTGTGCTACCACAACCTCTAGTCAGTAATGGAGCCCTTCTGCATCGGCACAGACAGCAAAGGAGGCCTTAACTGTTGCAGTGCCCTCTGGCAAAAGTACAATACGTGTTTTTACTATTAAACTACTTAGAAACAAGAAACAAAAAAGAACATTCTGGCCACAATTTTTACTAAGATTTGACTCATCAATACTTCATAAAGATTACTAATACATATTACAAGCATGCTATACATCATTTGTGTCTCTTCATAGTCAGTAGGCACCTGAGTACAGTATGATTTATGGCACCCTATCTACCTATTAAAAACATACTGAAGGTTGCATAAGCAATTAATAAATGATTAATTACGTAAAAAACCCAACTAAACTATTAAGAAATAAAAATGAAGCCATAGGATAAAATGAGAACAGTTCCACAGAAGGTAAGATTTGTCTTTAAGAAAGAAAGTTTTCTGAAACACAGCAAAAAAACAAAAATCAGGAGTTATAAACAGAATTTCTAGATACACAAGTTTCTTCATACTATTTAGTGTCCACGCAGTATCAAATAACTGAAGTTTAGAAATAAACAGTGAAAAATTATTTTTGGACATTAACACTTGGAATACAAAAAAAAAAAAAGTATAAAAATATAAATTCTTAACAAAAATGTATCTATTTTCCTTTTCTAAAGTAACATTTTAATTGTTCTTGTTTATATCTACATCTTTATGATTTTAAAACTCTATTACAGATTTCTCACATACTTTTAAAAATAGCTTTTGATCCTCTTAATCCCATTCCAATATTTTTATTTAATGCTTTATTTTATTTCTGAAAAATCCCTTATTATTATCTTCTCAGACCATAACTGAGAAGAGGCTTCCAAACCTGTTCCAATTCTACCATTATTTCTAGGATTGAAACCAGCCATTATATAGTTCATCTTTTTTACACAGTCTTAAACATTTTAAATGTTAATTATATCACACAGACTTAACTACAAGAGACATGTTTTTGTATTAAAAATTGTAAGTAAATGCATGAGATAAAAGAAAAAATATATTACACATGGAGATTATAAAAAGATAACTTCACAAATTATTGAGAATTAAGTGTAAAAACTTACCTAAAAAAATTAATCAATTTCTACACAAGGCTATAAAGAAAAATAATATCCTATCCAAAATACAGTTAAAGAACACAGCCAGCTGTTAACAGAGAATAATTCATTTTAAAATATAAAAAACCCCTGGGAATTCTGACACTACCCTTCAAAACTACTTGTTGCCTTGAAAAATAATACTTAATTCCCACAAAATGGAGATTAAAACACCCTGAGTACTGTGTTGTTTAATTATACCAATTTCCAAGTAATTCAATATCTTTTGAGTGCAAATACTGTAAAACGTATTTCAAGAATTAGCTGAGAGCCCAATCCACATGCACATTAAATTTCCATTACTTCTTTTGCATGTAATATGTTTCCATTTATGCAGCTCTCTGGCTTAAAGTGCTACACAAAAGACACATACTAATAAAACATGAGGGAAGCATTAAAGAATATTAAAAAATTACACCAAAACCTTACAATCTTACAAAAAATATTGACAACAGAAGATGCAAAATTGGCAAGAAAATTACGAGACAATAACAAACTACAGGAAATCTGAAGACTGTGACAAAGCTGTCAGGAAAAACAGCATTAAATTGAGAATGAAAATATCCAAAACTTTGAAGAGATACTAAGACTAATAAATCAGCAAAAATAAGTCAAACACACCACACTTCTTGAATGTAAAGAGCACAGATTTGGAAGATTGGGCTGCAGAAAGTTGAACACTGTACAACAGTGACAACAGTCTGAAGACAGCGGCATGATTTAACGGCACGAGAAACCCTACCAAGAACCAACACTTCCTACAACACCAGAAAGGTTTCTATTCAGAAGCAAATGATATATTTTAGAAACTAATAAACACCAGGAAAAGGAGTTGTAAAAATTTGACAGGGAGACAAAAGTGTATCTCATTTATTTTCGTACGTTGACATTTTGCTTGGAAGATATTAAAGCTTAACAAGTAGAAACAAAATTTAAGCCAAGTAAGAAGGAAATAGTAGAATTGTTAAGTTTTGCTAACTTTAAAAATCACACCACAATGATAAAAAGCGAAACTTTAAGGTATTTTTAGTTAAACCAGCACAAAAGACAGTGCAGACAGTCTTAAACCAACTTAACTCTATCTCAGACTAATTATACTGGGAATTTAAAATAAACTGATATAGTATCTCTGACGAACAAAAGCATTTGCACATGGCTTTGCACCATATTCACTACAAATCACTTTCAACACAAGGTATGCTGTTATCTTGAACAACAAATAATTCAAGGAGCATAAGCTTGGGCAAAAAAGGACCAAGAATGAAAATGGAGCCTTATGTACAGAAGAAAGCTCAATTAGCTTAACTGAAATCCACTATACCAATACAATCTGTTATGCTGACACACACAAATCAGTTTACAGCATGCTAACATTGATTTAGCTGAAAATTGATAAGGAATCAATTTAAACTGAACCGATTATGCTGAGTGAAAATTAACTTATGCGAGTCCACATCAGGTTTTGTGTACATTTCAATCTTACATAATCTTAAATAGTGTTAGCTAAGTCTGTACAATGTCCAGGTGAGAAAAAGGTTAAAGTCACTAGAGTAAAGCACTTTAGGATGCCGGAATAATCTGACTGGAAAACAAGCTCCCTTCTACTTACCAAGCTCCTCTACCTTTCCCAGTAAGCCAGACCTCAGCTTTGCTTGCAGCTGTTTGGCTTTCAAATTCATCCCCAGAAGGGAATTTAGGTACAATCTTCATTCATATTAAAAATGTACGGTAATTAATGGATATAAATCAGGCTAGTCTGACATTTAAAGTAAACTAAGTATGACTGTACCTTTCCAACTCTGACACTGCAGAAGCTGTCAGAGGTTCAGCTGAAGACTTGTTCAAGCCACGGGAAGTTTTGAATTGTGGCATGAGCACAATTAGTAACAAGACTGGCTAAAATGAGAACGCTTTGCACGACAAGCATAAATATTTACATTTTATACCCACTGCCCTAAAGGAGTAATTTCTCATTTCTGTCTGAGGACTGAAGAAGAAATTGTGTATTTACACACTGCCTAGATTGTTAAAAAAATTTTAAAAAAATCAACTATAAAGACCAGAATAAGATTTAAAACAAACCTTGCAGGAAAATGTTGCAATGAGAGTCTTTATACTAAAGACTCAGAGAAGTTACAGAATTTGTCGTATAAGGAACCCTGCCAGGATCCGATGAAAAAAAATTACCAACTACGTCATATCAGACTCTCTTTTATAGCACAACACCACAGTTTCAGAATCTATGTTTTTTGCTGATGTATTGATGCCAATATCAGCCTCACTTTAGGCACAGATCGAAAGAGTTTACTTCAGCCAACAATCCAAAACACAACTAAAGGAACAGCTTTATTTTTGTGTAACAGATCACTAGTTTAGTCACGCTGTTTTGACAGCACAGTAGCCCAGGTAAGCTCTCAGTAAACAAAAGGAAACGGCCAAGCGCAAGCTCGCGGGGTTTTGTAAAGGCTAAGTACAGCCAGGCACCTCCTCCTGAAGGGCCGAAAGAAAGGTGCCTCACCGCGACCGGGGCTCGGCCTGAGGAGAGGAGCTCCCGGCCCGGCTCGCTGAGGGAACGGCGCGCGCACCGCCGGTAGGGCGGGCGCAGGGAAAGGGGAAGGAGGGGGTGGAGGTGTCTACAGGTAGCGCCCGGAAACGGCTCGGCCCCGCCGGTCTGCCCACCCCACGGAAGGCCCGAACCCACCGAGCGCTCCGAGGAGAGGGGGCGGGGGGAAGCGGCGGGGAGGGGAGTGCCGCCACCGCCAGCGCCAGGGTCTGGTCCGCCCGCCGCCCCCCCCCGGTC
>Ga0065711_1036428_pt1 | contig 20998 bp, 24 predicted proteins | sample Hoacrofraction12_FD_59098 | JGI IMG/M metagenome (GOLD analysis project Ga0065711, IMG submission 59098) | Hoatzin crop microbial communities from Cojedes, Venezuela - Epithelial fraction 12 v2 (version 2) | ecosystem: Host-associated > Birds > Digestive system > Esophagus > Crop | place...
TTTTTTTTTTTTTTTTTTTTTTTTTTTTTCTTTTCCAGTACACAAAACAGAGATACTACTATGCGGAAATCCCTAAGCTGTGAAAAATCATATCCTATTCACATTTCAACAGTGACAGAGCTTAGACGATGTGCAGATTCAACTTTCCAGTCCTTCCCTGAACTCCCACCACTTGGACATCTGCTCTCCTCAATACCAGCGGGGCTGGGAACGGTTCTGGAAAACAAACCAGCCGATGCGTGTGCCAGCAGCAGTGTGCATGTGGTATATACACGTCCCTCCTCTGCACTCGGCCGGCAGGCAGCGAGCCTCACCACACCCCGGGGGCACTGGCAGGGAAACTGAGGCACAAAGTGTTGGTAAGTGACGCTGTCCCAGATCATGCAGCGAGCGAGTAGGTAAGCTGGGAGCAGGTCCCAGGAGAACGGCTGCTCCTGCCACGAGATCCCACTGCTGCCTTCTCTGCTTCCACCTCTCACAGACTCATTTAAGCTAAACATACATACGACACGTCCAGGATACAAACATGCCACCAAAAATATATATATATATTTAGAGGTGTATATATATATATATATCTCTCAAACAAAGTCCTACTTAAAGTGTTGTATCTGTTTCTTAATCTAACAAAAATTCTAACTCAAATACATTCAAAATCACCTGCACCCACAGTTCAATGTAGGCAATTAAATAATTAAGAAACCCCTCGAATGTTCAGAATTCAGCCAAAAAAAAAAACCAACACCAAACGGCAAATAGCTGTCAATACTCCTATGTATATTAAAGAAAGATTTAAGGCATCCAGAGATATTTGCCAATCTACCTTTAAAGTGACTGGGCAAACACCAGGACTGTTTGGTTACTGCTCCTCAGTTTCCACCCTAATTCCATATTCTGGACCCAACTCAGCATTTGAAATCTCAAAGGAACCCTTGATGTCAAACTCGCTTCTCTGCTGAGAGGATGTGAACTATTGCAGCATGTCATGGCATGCTTCTCTACCACAGGGCATGTCACACAACATGTTAAGGGCACCAGGAGCGAGGAAATAATTCTCCTCACCTCCTCTCCCCACACCCCTTTCAAATTACTGGCTGGAGCAAATTCATCTTCTCTGGAGACTTTCATGAGTTCAGAGGGGTTTAGACTAGAAAGAAGCCAGCCTGCAATTACAGAGCTAACAGTGTTTCTCTATTTTTTTTTTTTTGAGGGCTTTTTTTTTTTTATTTTAAATGGTAGGATACAGTTCCAGCCACAGCGCCTTCACTCCAGCCAGCCACGAGCCTGGGAGCAGTAAGGATGCTGTCTCCTGACACCATGAGGTGAAGGGCTCACTGTGCCATTCCTCCCTGTTGTACCTCTCCGCTGGAGACTACATGGCTCCTGATGGCTCAAAGCCTTGAAGGGTCGCATTGCTGAGCAATAACAAGGCTGTGGCGGTGGCAGGGAGGGGAAAGGAGAGGAGAAGGACTTCTTTTCTGAGTAACAAGTGTGCTCTTGTTATGGAGAGCACCACAGAGCTGTCCTGGCTCCTGGCGAGTTTCGCAGCAGCAGAAAGCAAAGCTGCAGAGACTTGCTCCTGTGAAGCTTGCCTGGCTGCCACATGGCAGACCTGAGGCGAGGAAGTTGGCATCCACTCTGTCTCTGCCCTCCCTGGCCTGCCTGAATAAGGGAGACGCTGCAGACCTCACTCCAGCATCATCTTGTTCCGGCCACCTCTTGTGCTTTCCTCCAGCTCCATTTGATGCATTTAAGCAACAAAACCAGTACTATTGCTACAACTAATAATAACAAAAATTAATAATGGGGAGAGTTAAGGGGGAAAAAAGCATGTTCAGCCCAGTGAAGGGCTCAGGGCCATGACACCCAGAACCTAATCCACCACCTGGACTCAAGCTGCGGTCTCTGCAACTTGCAGGAAACAACACCCACAAGAACTTTCCCCCCCCAGCACACTCTCCAGCTGCATGCCCACGTTGGCTCGGTGATATAACACCCCCACCTCTCCCTACACTGGCAGGTGCTCCCCTGCCCCATCCCTGCACCCAGCAGATCTGCGGGGCAGGCACAGACCGCGGGACATCCCCCTGCCACGCAGCGGGACCCTGCTCCTCCAGCACATAAAGCAGCTTAACTCAGCAGCGGAGCTTTGGTTTCCATCCTTCTCCCCGTCCATTTTGGCAAAGTCCCTTTTGCTGGCAAAAATCTTGGCAGTGGCAGTGAACAAACCCCCTCCATGGCACACCCCTCCATCTGTCCCCCCTCCTCACTGTGGGTCTCCACAGGGGCCACAGAGCCCAGCTCTGCCTTCAGCCCTGGTGGTGCGGGGCACAGCGGGCAGTGCAAGGAGGGTGGAGGTACCATGGCCACCGAGGCTCCCTGTCCAGCTCCTACTGCCACCACCAGACCCGCCCTGGCCTCCGGCAGACCCAGCTGGAGGTCTGAGAGAGCCTGGGGGCTTTCATCTCCGCAGCCAGAGAGGCTGTGCCGTGGGGAGGCAGGGAGAACACTTCCCAAGAGACATCTTGGAAAGATACAACCCCTTTTCTGATGGCAAGGGAAGGAGATGGGGCTCCTTTTCCTGGGGAGAACAGTTTACTCATGCCATGTGTGTCAGCAGCCCTTGAGAAAGGAGCAGGGACAGAGGAAGGGGTTTTCGGGAGAAGGTCACTGACTTTGCTTCAACTCTTCAGCTGGCTGGTACAGGCTTCCCTTAACCCCACGGTACATAGCTGGCAGCGATGGGCCTCCCCAGGCTGCTTCCTACCACTTCCTCTGCCAGCGAGAGACCAGGACGATGTAAAGCGGGAAACAGGGTAGAGGGGCTGGAGAGAAAGGACGAAAAGAAAAGGAGAGGAGGGAAAGGGGTGGCCTTACGTTACAAAGGCAGAGTCCTAGATCTCAAATATATCACGTAAAACACAGTGTGGGAGGGGGGTTAAAACTCATTATCGTTAAGCAAACTGGTAGCATTATTCAGTAGTTAGTAAACAGAACATTAAACCTTTGTCCAGCGTGTTCGGAGGGGTCAGGAAGGGAGAAAGGGAGAAAAAAGAAGGAAGGAGAGGTGTGGATGTGTGTGTGAAGGGGAGCAGGAACTCAGCCACTCTTGTGACTCCCATCTCCAGTCCGCATTTTCCGAGCCAGGATGACCTCCTTGGAGACCCTCTTGCGATCGCTGGCCAGCCCCAGGAGGCACATGAGGTCGATGAAGGCCGTTGTTAAGTTGAAGCGCCAGCCATACTCACTGGTGGAGTAGTCATAGGGGAAGGTGTGGTGGTAGTTGTGGAAGCCTTCTCCTGCAAAACATGACCAGGGAGAGGATGTTGCAAAGCTCTAGGTGATGGCCCCTTTCTCCTGGCCCAAAGCACCACGTTCCTGAAACAGGCTCTGGATCGAGTCCAGGCTCCTCTCTCTTCGCAGCCAAATTTCACCTCTCTACAATCTACCCCATCTCTTCTGGGCATGGTCCAGCACACCTGGGCTGGCCCAAATGAGGCAATGACAGTCACAGAGGACTTATGGTGGAAAACGAGCATGGGGTGAGGAACTGAGAAAGGCCCTGGCTCACCAACTGCACCAGGGGAATCCTAACGGCTTTTCCTCTGCCACTGGGAGAAACCTAGCGATGGTTGAGCTGCCAGCAGGACCTGCAGCAAGTCCTCGACAAGCCAGGCCAGTTAATACTCCTACAACACTGGCAGTCCTAATGCCAAATCCAAAGTGCCATTTCCAGACGGGAATAATGCAGACACACTTCTACTAAGCGATCTACCCCAGTCAGACACCCTCTGCTCCGGACACTGTCGACGCTGTGCTCACCCCGTCGATGATACTGGCTGGACTCCTGCTCCTACCCCCTGAGTCTCTGCTGTTCATATCCCTCCCTGAAAAAAATCGAGGAGCAGATCCTTCGGTGGTGGAAATCAGTGCAGCTCCAGTGACATACAGCGATGCAAACCAGCTGAGGATTTGGGCTTGGGAGAACAGATTAGGGCAGATGCTGATCCTGGGATGTACTTCCCTAGGTCCCCAAAATTTCAGGCAAACACGAGGTGATCTGGCTTGTCTCATCCTCAAGCACCCCCAAAATCACCAGCTGCCCTGAGAACATGTCCAAATGTGCATCTGTTGGTTTTCAAGTTGACAAATCTAAGACAGATAAGCAGAGACCGCAGCACACGTTTTTCACTCTGGTGAACAGGGCAGAGACCTTTGAGCAGGGTAAATAAAATACTGCTATTGAGATAAGGAGGTGCTAAGTGAAGCAGAGTCCTTTCCAGCCTGGCGAGAGGCTGGTGGGAGCTGATAACCCCACTGCCCTCATGTACTCACTGGCCAGCCTGGGAAACACCCCCAGATGCAAAGGCTGGAGGGGAAGGGTGAAGGGGGGAGTGAGGACACCTGGATTCACAGGAATTCCTAGAAGCAGCTCTAGCCCCAAGGGGCAGTACCCGCTCTAGAGTCTACCCGCAGCAAAAGACGTGGATGCGGAACGTACCTATGGCCCCCAGGCTGACCAGGGGGTTCTCCCGTGGGTTGATGTTCTGGTCATACGGCCGGTTGCCAAACATGTGAGCAGCGCTGTTCACTAGCCAAGTGCAATTGAGGCCTATGGTGTAGCGCAGGATGGCTGGGATGAAGAAGCTGATGATGATGGATTCATCCCAGAAGTACCAGGGCACTACAGTGGGCAGCATGAAGCACAGCAACACCACTGAGGGCTTGTAGTATCTGGAAAGGAAAGGACCAGGAGGAAAGCACTCAGTGGCAGTGGCAGGACAGGAAGGGCTGGTTCGGTCCTCCTTTGGAGCATTCACACTCAGCTATAAATGGAAAAATCAAGTGCAGAAATACCTCACCCCTGAGCCCTGCGTCTTTTGCCCTGGATGTGCAGAAGCCATGCATGGAGACTCCCAAGTCTTATCCCCAGGCAGGAGACTCAAACAAAAGTGCTGCTCTCCCTGTCTCAATCTCACATGTGCACAAAGCAATGTCCCCATCACCATGAGTCCACACACCATATGCTGCTTTTGGCCTCATCTGCCTTTTGCGTCTCAGCTGTGTGGGTCTCCATAAAGGCACCCCATGGTTGCAGAGTCCCACAGAAGGTCCCGTCTCCAGCTCTGGCCCAGTGCTGCAACTCCTCCCTGCAGACTTGGCCCTGCCTACCAATATACCCCACCAACAAGCGCAAGCAAGGGAGACATGCGCCATCAAACAGATGAGCATGTGGGGTCACTCCCACTAGAGGGATTGGAGTAGAGAAAGCTGAACCACTCTGACGACCCACAAGAAAAGTCACAAGCACAAAAAGGAAGGAAGCCATAAACCTTCCTTGGTTCATCTGGGACTGAACTAAGGACCTCCCAAGTGAGGGTGATTACTCTGTGGGTTCAGCTCCCCATGCCTGCAGCCCTGGTGGCAGGTTTGCCTCCTCTGGGATCAGTCCCAGCATAGCCCCAGACAGCTGAGAGACACCCCATCCAAGAGGCACCAGTGAACCAAGACTGTCCTTCCCAGTGACTGCCTCCCTCATGCCCCCATTTTCAACTCTTCTTTCACCACACTGTTTCGAGGAGACTGATGGGAGAGGGGCAGAGACGTGGCCTGGAAGGTGTACCACAACATCCCCAAGGATGGCCTGGAGGCACCTGTGCGTGGGCCCTGGGCCAACAGAAGCAGCAGCTGGGCTATGGGCAGGCAGACGTGGAGGTGCTTTGCGGTGGGACGCTCAGCCCACCACTGGCAAGACACTACAGGGTAGGCGGGCAAGAAAGGGGAGCGGGAGGGCTGGAGGTCGCACAGGCTCCTAAATGCTTCCTATAGGAGAGGCACAGCTCATTCCTCGCAGTTCATCCCACGACAAAGCCTCGGGCAGACCAAAGACTCACATTTCTCACATGATGCCCTCAATCCCCACGTGCTCCATCCAAGGCACTCAGGGTCCCCGGCCCATTTGCGGAGTCTCTGCTCCATCCCACATGGCTCGGTGCTGGGGCTGACCCCACCACTCACCTCCGCTGGAACATCACCACTTTGTCATTCTTGATGTCGCTCAGGTCCAGCTTCTGGCCCTTCTCTATGACGTCCGGGTGCTTGCGCACCAGCAGCCAGCCGATGTGGGAGAAGAAGAAGCCCCGCATGGCATTGTGTGGGTCTGCGTCTGTCTCGGAGAACTTGTGATGGGCGCGGTGGTCCCGGGCCCACTCGTAGATGTCATTCTGCAAGGCAATGGGAGCGGAGACTTAGGGCTGGGGCTGCAGATGTTCCCTTCAGATTAGCAAAAGGGCCTAAACATCTAGACGTCCAAGTCCCATTGGCCTGGACTCGTATCCATCATTTTATCTTTTGTTAGGGTTTGGGGTTTTTGGCTTTTAAAACAAAGGTTGGGTCTTCTTTGCTCAACCACCCCAATTCTCTTCAGAACCCGCCGCTTTGGCGGGCGCCTCTTCTCCATTTTGTTAATTGCCTCACTCGAGGCTTCGGTTCGCGCATCCTCTGCGGCATTGCAGGCTCCGAGCGGTCAGCCTGTGCCCCACCCCCGCAGCCGCCAGGCCTCCCTGGCCAGCCAGCACCCCCGCCCCAGGCGCTCGGCTCTGCTTGGCCGCCTGTGCCCACGCGGCACGGTGCCAGCCCGGCGGCCAGCCCCCCCTTCCCTCGCCCTGACACCTCCGCGGGTCAGCCTGCCTCGCGGCCCCTGGCATTGCCACACCAGACCTGTTTACCTTAGGGCGAGGGGGTTTAGCTCCACACTCCCCCCTCCCCCCCCCGCCCCCAATCAAACAGTCTAAAGTTAAGGCCCCTCTTTAGAAACAGAATAAATGCACCACCTCAATGACGGTTATCAAAACCGCCTCTCTTCAGCCCCCAAACTGTTCCATTTAAGCTGCAAAATCAATACAGTCTGGAAAATATCAAAGCTTTCATCATTTGTATTAAGAAATGATTGTTTTGGCCAGTTTTAAGTGTAGATTTTGATAAGCCTGTGCTCATCCCTTTATACCAAGATTTCAGTGCACTGAAAGCCATGTATTTCACCATCCTGGAAAACATGAAACAGAGATCCAAACACGCCTCTATCCCCTGTGTTACACAAGAGGCTCCTTAATCTCGTAAGTACTAAGACTTTTCCTCAAAACCCTTTGAAGGTGTGGAAGCGGCATGATCATCCCTATTTCTTGCCATCTTGGAAAGCTGAAGTGACTTTTCCATGCAGGGAGCCTGTACACAACTCCTCAAGTTGTCACTCTCAAGTGCTGTAACCACTCCTCCTTCAACTGATATAAAATGATTTACCTGCAGGCCACGCAATAAAGCAATGATAGACGTGGGTCAGGACTCGACTCTCATTTGTTTTCAGATACTGGGAACTGCTGCCGTCCTTCCAGCCAAGTCCTCAGAACCTCCAAGTATGACCAGCCCTCACTGATGGTAGCCAGAGCTTGGTCACTCAGCATTCCCCCAGATGAGGGTGGCCCAGCAGCCCTCCCTATCTAGTAAGCAGGGAAACACAACCAGTATCCATGCTGGAAGTGTTTCACCTGTGACACAAAGTCTCTTTCACACTCCAGACCCTACACAGCATCACATAACATGAGAAAGCCCAGCCTGAAAGCGGATAGGCAGCTTGGGCTTGCACATCTGGGGAGGCTTTCCCTGCCTCCTGGGAACCCTTCGGCTGGAGGCAGGAGGCACAAATGAGGAGACCATGTGCCTCAGCCGGAGGCTGGTACCATCCCATCCACTGCACCCTTTGCACAAACACAAATCAGGGGTCTCAAAGCTGAAAAGCCAGTATCTTGACCCAAACTTTAGCACATTATCTTTTCTACAAGTCTTATTTTGTGACCACCTCTAACTGCAACCCTGTCTCAAATTCATGGCTTTCTGAGATCAGAATGCTTCCTTCCATGGGAGTTTCCAGCTCCAGGCTACAATCAGGAAAGCTTCTGCTCTACTGCAGCTGCCTGGTTTTGCAGGTGGAGGAGCGAACTAGGAGCAGAATTCCCAAATTCTCTGAAATCACAAGCCACAGGTCTCTGAGCAGCCAACAGGGATTTTCTGAAGGACCTCAGATACGATCATCTATAGGCTTCTCTGGCCTTAAAAGTTACTGGTTTTGTCTTAGAGCTGCTGCCACTAACAGGAATGAGTTTAGTTGAAAATAAACCTTCTCTTGATCTCATTGAAAGTAACTATTAAAAAAAAAAAATCCATAGGGAATGGTACTGAATTTTCAGTAAAACTTTGGATTAGTTCCTATTGATGCTGAAATATCTGTCTGTCTCTCATCTTTGTCTATTCCTATCCCCTACAGCAACAGCTCAGCAAATTCTTTCCCCCTTTGCCCTATAACCCCATGAAAGATGGTCTTTGTACGGGACTAGCCAATACACAGCAACCCATCCCATTCCCTTGCTGAATGCTGGACCAGTAGCTGAAATCAGCAGCTTGGCCCTTCCTCTTCCTCACAGAGACTCTGGTTTGGTACTAACAGAGAACAGGAAAGCGAATGGTGTTTTAGAAAGTTTGCCAAGGCTGCAAAAAACCCGTCCCCACCTTGTTCTGATTACGTGTCAGCAAAGTGATATCCTCTACGGCTACACAGCGGGGAAAGGAAGATAATGTCTCCAGGATACCTCGTCCACTTGGGCTTTACCCATACCTCAGCTGGAGAATTACTTAGGGGCACAGCACTGATGCTTTTTCGTTCACCTTCTTCTATAGCGGGAGGTGCTGTACCCTGCCACCCTCCCGAGTTCTGCATACGCACGAGCAAGCCTGTACGAAGTCCCTTCATGTACAGCTGGAGGACGGAGTGCCGTTAGAGCTGCCTCGCAGCACCAAACCCGAGAGACGACTGAGGTTCTTCTGTGCCATGCCAATCTGGGTTTTCACTCTGACTCTTCTGTGCCATGCCAGTCTGGGTTTTCACTCTAACGCCATCTCCGCTACCTTCTGCGGTCCCTGAGGACTTCCTGGTTGGCTTGCTTTGGGGACTGTGAAGTGCTCTCAAGAGTGGTTGGGCAACGTCCTGGGGTGCCTATTGACTGCCCGCAGTCACCCGCGCCACTCCAAATGGGCCCAGCCCTTCTCTCCTTGAAATACCACTGACCCGGGGTGACTCTCTGCAAGCCAGTGGTGTGATTTATACCAGGGTTATTCCTAAGCATCACTCTTCCAAACCAGAGGAGCATCCCCCTAACTGCATAATCTCAACGAGTCCTTGGTCCTTCGGCAGCAGCACATTCCACAGCCTGGCCCCCCAGGCTGTGCAGATGCCTCCCCCCTTATCAGCGGTGCAGCAAGAGGAGGGTGAGGCAACGTGAACACCACACCAGGAAAGCTCTTAGCACTTCCACACCTCTTTCACAGGACCCAGAGCAAGCACAGGGAGACCACACCTCAAGGGAAGGGTACATTCCTGCTTTGGAGAGTTTTTCTACCCCTGGTCTTGGCCAACAGTCTTCTCCCCACCCAGTTCGTCTCAGAGTCACCCCTTGACGGGACAAGGTGAAGACAAGGAGACGGACTCTGGCACTGCAGTGTTAGATGGAAAGGGCAGACTGTTTCCTAACAAGAGGTAGCAGGAGAGAGGAACCTCTCATCAGCTTGTGCCCATATTTGAGATGGGGATTCAGGGGAGCGCTTCCTTCTGAGGACCAGTGGCACGCTGAAGAGGTACTTACCTGGAAGGCCATGGAGTTTGCAATCGTCAAGAAGATCCGCAGGGGCAGCGTGGCTTTGTAGGACCGATGGCTCCAGAGGCGGTGAGATCCGGCTGTTATCCCCAGAGCACTCACCATGAAACACAGAACGCCTGGAGAGGAAAAGAAAGCATTGGAGCAGTTAGAGCAAGTCAGCCTGTAGCAAAGTTTCAAGCAGAGCAACACAAAAGCAGGCCTCCCTCCAAAGCTGTATAAGCAGGAGAGGAAGACATGGAGACCACAGATTGGGGCAATAAAAATCAACGTGAGAGTGTCCAGGCTACCACAGGATTCCTAAGCAACGTGGGGCAAATCACTTCAGCTCTTCATCTCTGACAAGGGAGGAGGCTCCCCCTTACAAGCCTTGTCACAAGGGTTGGTTCTTCAGCATAGTGCCATTTGTCATGGTGCAGGATCGTCAAAATCGAATAAAGTGACTGCTTCCATACAGCCCTGTGGTAACAGCTCGCAGTCCATCAGGGAGCAGCTTCCCCCTTTCCTCCCACGCCGAATAATCAAGGGTCTTGCTTTCCTATCTCACCACTCCTCACTAAATCTCTTTTGCATTGTTTTCACCTAGAGACGGTAGATGATCTTACAGTTCTTCAGGGAGGGCAGCTCAAGCCCAGGGTTAGGCTTCTCTTCTGCACCCTTTCTGAGCAGAAGCTGGCTAGAAGATCTAATCTACCATCCCACTGAAGCCTGGGCTTCACCTTCAGCTCCACCACGGACTTAAAATCCGCCCACAGGCTCCCGTTCCCCTCTGCTCAGCTCCTGCACCATTTACAGAAGGAAACTCCAAGGCCAACAACTCATTGCGAGTCGTGCCCATGGCAGAGGCAGACGTTGCTGGACCAGTTGAGCTTTGATACTGCTTCATGTATTCTCTCTCCATGCAGGTCAGAAGGAATTCCCTGCCCCTCTGGCAGCTAGTAAAAAAATCACATCCCTCTCCCTCTGGATCATGTGTTTATGTCTGCTCTGATCTGTGTCTTCCCGCATGTCCTCCTGGGACCGGTGGAATTTAACCCAGCTTCCAGCATCTGGTCCTAGAACTAACATGGAGAAAAGACCCCAACAGGGTCATAGCAGCATTACACTAGGAAGCTGGGGATAAGAAGAAAACTGGATCTGAAAATTAATTCTTCCTCTAGGAAGGAAGAATCAGGAAGTTTGACGGAAAGACACAGGGCATTCAACAGTTGGTTTGCCCTGCAAGATCAGACACCAAGAGGGACGGGTGCACATCTGTGTGTAGGCCAACTGATGCACCTTCAGGCCCGTGGGGTGAAGGGATGCCTTTTTACCGGTCCCCCAGGGAAAACTCTTTCCTTGGTATAAATCTGCAGATTTCAGCCAATTGGATCAGTCATAAAACCAGCTTCTTATCCTTACATGTAAGCCCATGGATCAAGATTGCTGGTATGCTTGACAATACCATTCAGTCCAGCCAAATGGCTCTAGACAAGCTTATCTGAACCCACAAAATAGATACTCTGCCAGAAACGTGTCTGGAATCAGAGATCTGAGACACTTGCAAGAAACTGTCACCCTGTTCTTTCACTCAAAATAATCCAGCTTTATTTCCTGTCATCTCCTGCTCCCTCTTCCTTCTGTCACCTCCTTTCTGTTTTTCTGCATTCCAAACCTAATCTCTTCTCCGCTAAAAGCCAGTCTCGGCTGATTTAACATCCTCTTCTGGCCCCTTAAACTTGCATGAACCCTCCTCACAGCAGCCTTCCCCATCTGCTGATCTGACCGTGACTTCCCATCTTCATCTTCTCCCCTGGCTTCCCCAGCCGCTGCCGAATGCAGCACAAGCCTCAGACCAGCACACCTCTGCCTCACGTCTCCCAGCATCTCTGCAGTCTCTCAGAGGAGCCAAGGAGTCACTGGCCGTAGCTGATTTACAGGGCATGAAGAAGGATGAAAATGCATGCAAACGCAGCAGGACGCAGCCTTTGCAAGAGTCAACGGAGCTGAGCAAAGCTCACCAAGCTGGCCAAGCCTAGAAGAGGAGCAGGGAGGGATGCTGGCACAGGGCATTTGGTTCAGGTCTCCCTTTGGCCTTACTGACAGGAAAGTACTTACGCTGGACACGCTGAAGGTCTCACCCAGCCCCATGATGCTGACTTGAAAGTTAAGAACCAGCTCACGACCAGTTCCCTGTTGGTTTTAGATTTTAAGACCCGTTTTGAATTGGTCACTGTCCCCGCAGATTCATACAGAAGAGCCAACCTTGAAAAAGCACCTAACATATGACTGATTTGCAGAAGCTCTCTGGCTTCAGACTCTGCACTAACAACTAAACCCACTCTTGGATGTTTCAGACACTTCCTACTAGCAGTAGAGGCACGACTCGCCAAAATCCTCCCTTGAACACAAGCTGCTATACCCTGCAAACCGCATTTTGTAAAACCTCTGGGCAACTTCATACCTACCATGCATACCTCAGTAGCTGAGGTAGATTTCCCAGGGTGACAAGCAGCTTATGGCAGAGTGGAGAGCAGCATCTAGGAGGCTGGATTTAACCTCCAACCTGTACAGACTCTACACCAGATGGGGAGTCTGTGAAAAACAACAGCAGCTTGCCATGGATGTTGGATCAAGGTGGTAGGGGCAACTTGCTGGGGAAACAGCCCAGGTCTCCACTGTGGGGCCAGCAGGCATGAACTAATGGTGCACTGGGGACAGAAATGAACTATGCAGTCTTTCATGATGTTCAATGGCACCAGAACGTAAACAGCAGGTTAGGTGACAGGCCCCAAGTTCAGGCTTCCCTCTCTAGTGGATCCTCACATGCTGACTGGCAATTTTTTGGTAAAAGAGGCCTCCAGGAAGATGACTCTGACTGAGGACTGTGGTATTCAAGCTTTGCAAGAAGAAAGCACATCTGTATCTCTTCTATACAAGCAATTCTCAGCATTTGTCTGTGGAAATCCTCCTTGGGAAAAGATGACACCAGCAGCAAAGGCATATCAGCAAGCACAAGGAATCACAAAAGAGACATGGTGAAGACACTGACAGACCCAGAAACCTGACAACCCAGTATTTGCTTTCGTGTAGCCTTGGCTGAAAGCTTTTGTTAAAAATTTGCAAGAGTACTCACTGCTTTTGGGTGCCCTTGCATAGAACAGTCACAGCCCTCCTTCAAAGCTTATGAACCTCAGCAGCTCGTGTTGACTTCTCTTGGAGCTGCATCCCAGGTCACTACAATGGACACAACTCTCTAATTATAATCCCGTGCTGCCTTGCCTCTTGCCCTTATACAGCAGCTGTAGTTCACCGAAGAAGCAGACACTTTTTGTGGGAAAGGAGCTGATTCTCAGTCTACGCATACATCGCACGCAGCCCCACAGAAACCCAAACCCAACCTGGGGGCTATTAGTTCCATCAGACATACCAAAGAGTTGTTGTGACAGTGACAGGATATGGACAATAAGATTGAAAAGCCTGGTGGAAAACAGAAAAATACAGCACCCTAATGATTCAGAGGGTTCATCCCCACAAACGGGTACAATGATGATCATTGCATAGCTGGGGAATGAGCACCTCACAGGGCAGGAAGAAGAAAAGCTCCTCCAAGATCATCCACTCAGAATGAAATTGGCAAGAGAATAAAGAAGGTGAAATAAAGTAGCACAGATTTTCATAGCTGCCTTGTGAAGCTGCCCCAAGCTGAAGGACCTGAGGACTCTATCAGCTGAGGTTTCAAAGTCATCTTCCACACCCTGCTTTGAAGTATCGAAGATTCCAGAAGAGTGTCAACTCACAGGTGATGTTCCCAATGACCCATTCAACTGGAATACAAAGAATTATGACCACTGGCAGTAATATGCACTCAGTGCTCCAAAAATTAAACCCAAAACATTCTGGTTTCAGTCATGTCTATACGACTTACTAGCCGTTACCTCTTCAAGGCCCAGATTCAGACTTCAAGTTATGATGGGAAGCCAGGAATGTGCTAAAGGCTTTGTCACCTGCAGTCAACACCAAGGATGTTTACATGAAGAGGTGTCCCTGCTCCAGCGGGTGTCCTTGAGCTTCTGCTCAGCGGAAGGGAAGCTACAGCTTCAGACTGTCCCTCCTGGCCTCCCAGCCACTACTAGCCAGGTGGGTCATGCAGCACTCAGGAGAAAGATACCGAGAGCAAGGAAATGTGTGCAGGTTGCATAAGGGGAACAGTTTTTAGGAGGAGCAATAGCAGCTACTGTTGCTAAAACCAAACTTCTCTATCTGGCAAAATCAGAAGTTTCCCTCCACACTCAGAGGAGAACCACACTACCTGCTAGCTACGCCTGGAGAGGACACTAAGTGGGGAGGTGTTGCCAGCAGTAGTCTTGATGGGAAGGTAACAAAAAAACTTCTGTAAACATTTTGCTGGACACATCCCTGGATATAGTACTGGCTGAGATTTTCAGGCTATCAGAGTTGCGTAAATTATCCATGAAGATTCTCCTTGGTCCAAAGCAACAGCAACAAAAAATGATATTGACCATTTTGTGATTCTGTGATTCTGTGACCCATGTTGCTGCCACTGCTGGCATTGCAGGGAGCAGGGGTGCGGTCAGAGTACCACATCATGAGGAACAATCACTGTTTTATAGACTCTGTTGGTCAGGCCAACAGGGGTTAACGCAAATATCATTGGTCTGCTGCACCCGAGGGCCAGGAAGACAACCTGCAAATCATGTTTTCAGGGAGGCTTAGAGCAGCAAGAGAAGAAACTGTCAATCACCTTTGCATCCTGCCCTCCCAGACTCAATCTCTATGCCATTTGGCAAATGACATGAAATCTGCCTGTGATCCCTGAAAAGACTGCGCAAGACTTTGTCAAGTGCAGTGGAGAAGACAGTAAATAGAAGGGGAGCTGGCTAGAAAGCCATACTGCTGGAAGGGCTTTGGAGAGGTCTCATTCTGGTGAGCTCTCACCTGATCAACAACCCCAGCTCGTTCTGGGAAGCTCTGTACCAGAAAGAGATCAGGGGATACAATGCACACAGCAGCGCAGAACAGCAAACAATGATGAAGGCAGGGCTGGAGAGCTTGAGAGACAAAGAGGAATTAGCACACAGAGAAATGAAAACAAAAGGGGACACAGTCACCAATATAACTGGTTTCAGAGGGACAGGAACATCAAGGAGACAGTGGCCTGGATGCAGAGGGTATAAGCAGGGGATTGCTCCTTATAATAAAATATAGATTAGCTACCAGGCACACAGCTGCCTGTAGCTTCACAGCAGAGAACATCTGGGGCCATGTTAATTTTATATTATATGTACACAGCCTAAGGAAGGAACGATCTGAAAAACAAACAAAGACACAAGCAAAAACCCCAGCAGCTCCAGAACTACCACTGGGAGAGCTGTTCTGCCATGAGCCCATGGTGGATTGCCGGGAGCAACGTAAGTCTCTGCTGATCTGTCCATCCTTGTGTGCAAAATGGGAACCGCAGTCCTCTGCTTGCCACCAAGGGGTGCTGGGAAAACAACAGCAAGTCATTGAGATGACAGCTACTGGTGTCTTGTATGTGCTGAAGGAAGGCGTGAACTGAGAAAAGGGCAATGCAAGAAGGAGCAAGGAGCTTTGCTGAGAAGCCAGACCTGTGGGAGGAACAGGGTATCCCAGCTCTGGTCAGCACTGGAGGAGGATGGACTGTAGATAGGGGAAAGCTCTGAAGTGGCTGCAGGATGCAGGGAAAGGTGGTCCTCTCCCAGAACAAGTACCAGGGATGCAGGACAGGGAGCTCTGTGGAACTACTCCAGCTTTGGTAAGGCAAGATGGATCTTCAGCCATCCCAAAACAGTGCGTTTCCCCCAAACTCCCATATCCTTGTCCCATGCCATCTGTCACTCCAGACGCCACCGAGGAATCTCGCAGTGCCTCACAGTGGCAGGAGAGCAACGGGCACTTCACATCAGAGCTGAGGGAGGGAGGGGAGCAGGAGGGACTGGTGTCAGATAAAAAGCAAGGCAGATTCCCACAAAGTGCCACAGGATGCCGTGCAGACATCCTGAACGGGCACGTGGTTGCAAACACAGTGCCTCAGAGACCATTTTGGGGTAAGGTGGGGCTTAGCAGGACGCAAAGCAGCATCAACCTTCTGGATCAAGATGCTCGAGCCCAGTTAAGTACCTCAGGGGAGCTCCAGGGAAAGGGGCTGGATGGATTTGGAAATCACATTGCATGTCAACAGCTCGAAACGAAACAGAAAAATCCAGCCCGCCATTCCCCCCTCCTTGCCCCAGCGCCCTGAAGATATCTGGCTGGGACTGGAGGACCCAGGCTGTTGGGTCAGCGAGTGCGAGACGCCAGCAGCCCCTGCCTAGCCTGCAGCCGAGAGCCCGGGGATGGGACACACAGAGCAGGACCAAGAGCCCTGAAACGCTCCCACAAGCCGTGCTGAGGCTGCACATTCTGCCCTGCCCAGCCACCCCAGGGAGAAGCGCAGCCTGTCAGGTTTCCACAAGGGAAAGGCCCAGCAAAGTCTTTCACACTGGCCATCCCTGAAAGGCCGTGCTAGCTGCACGGGGACACGTCGGTGCCTCTGCTTTCGCAGATGCTGTAGCAGCCCCTGACCGAGCCCCGTGACCTGCAGTGATGCTCATCCCCCAGGCTTCTGCCTGCAGAAGCCAAGGCGGTCCAGCAGGGAACGAGTCAGCCCGGCCATCCAGGGAGCCTGCTCCTCCCTTGATCCAAATGTGATGGTTGCTGATCACAGCCATCGGGAAGACCGACTTCGAGAGCATGGCAGACCAGGTAGAACTCTCCAGGGCCTTCCCACAGCTGGGCGGCCAGGACCCAAAAACGGCCGGTGCATGAAGCAAGGGTCCCCTGCGCCTCAGGCCCCGGGCCCAGCTGTCCGTCAAGCAGTCAAAGGAGCAGGTTGGTTCCTACCCAGGGCAAGGTCCCTGAGAATGGGGAGCTTCACCTAGCTGCCTTCCACTGAGTGGTGGTTTCCACTGGAATGTGCTGCCTGGAGAGACGCTTATTTGTTTTTTGAAGGTTGTCAGGCTCAGGATGATGGGGCATAATCTATGCTTTTGTAAGAATGATCACAGACATGAGCTTCAGACTTAACTCCTGACTTCTGTCTTCAGCATGAGTGTATTTTGTCTCTTTCCCTTCACACACACGTGGAGGCTCTGCAGGATTTACCCTCCCTTGGCAGGGACAGGAATGGTTCTTGTCTTTGGGCCGCAGCCTCATACCACATAACGCCCTGTATCTTGCCTCCCCAGCCACCCCCTGAAGTGCTCTTGCTAGCACCTTTCTTCCTAACTTTCTGGGACTGTCACAGTACTCCATCAAACATTTTCTGTGCGTCATCCCAGAAGCGGCTGCACATTCAGGTGTGGGCTACTTCCAAGCCTAATGCCTGTGAATCAAGTTTGCTCTTTAAGCAGCCAAGCAGACCCCAGCCAAATCCTTCCCTCCCATGCACGACCTTACAAGAGACATCAGCAAGCCCTCCCACAGCTTGCTACGAAGCTGGCTGAGTAGCTTCTTCTAACAGAAGACCTCCACTTCCTTCTTTCTCCTCCCCAAGTCTGTGGGCCTGGAGGAAAAAAATACCACCCAACAAAAGGGTTTGCAGCAGCCAAGAAACAAGCAGAAGAACGTGCTTACCCCATGCCAATGTCTGGATCTTTGCAGAAGGTATCAGCATCAACCCGAATATGGCCCCTAGGTGCAGCAGGCTCATGAGGATGATATTCCTCCAGACGTATCGCATGGGGGGCTTGGGGCCCTCCTTCTCCTGGTAGGTCTCATCAAAGATATCGTCTATCATGCCCCGGTCTGCTGCCAAGTCCTCGTGATTGATTAAGTCCTTCTTCATCATGGCATTCCCATTCCTGGTCACCCGGGAGGTGACGGTGCCGACAGTGGTGGTGCTGGAAGCGGAGGAGAACTCCTTGGAGAGGCACAATGGACATTTTCAAGAATGGAAAAAGAGAAAACAAAACAAGAAGTTGGTGGTTACCAATGCAGGGAATAGAAGCACAAGCACTCAGGCTGGCAGTACCAAGACTTGCAGCCTGCAGTTTCCCTAGCAGCCTCCATCCTTTCAGCTGAGCCCTCGACACCAAGAAGAGCCTGCTCTGGCCCATGGAGTCGTGGCCTGCAACAGAGAGGGGGGCTGATCTTTCTGAGGAGAGGAGGTGAATGGTGGACAGCGTGCAGAAAGTAAAGAAAAAGACTTTGAAGCCAGTCTTTTCCTCCAGTTTTATCAGTGGGTGTTTTTAGGTGGGCTTGTGCATAAGCAGACAACAATAAAGGAAATCTTGTGAATGAACAAAGAAGTGGGAGAGAAATATGGTCTGAAACATGGTTTTACCACAGATCATTGGGCTGCTCCTGACATCCTGCCTCTTTGTGTCACCCCACTCCACATCCCTGGAGGAACACCTGGAAGATCCACGGGGGGATTCCTCTGGGTGCCTCCTTCCTCCCCCACCTCATCCTCCAGGCTGGGCTACGGCAAGCCCAGCAGACCTGGAGATCAGCGGATGAAGTGGTTGAGCGGCGTGCTTCCAGTCAGACGTCCTACCCTCAGCTGCTGCTAAGCCTCTCATGCCTCTCCCGCTTTCCACCCACAGGCAAACTGAAGCACGGGAAGACAAGACTTGGAGCTGAGGCCACAGCACATAGAGAGGAGGTTTTAAGGAGCCAGTTGCCTCAGCCTGGCTCCCGGCTCCCTCCTGTAACCGTGACACAACATTCCCTCTGCACACGCTTGTTTGCCCCGGCTGAGTGACAGCCTGCCCCAGCAGGCACGCACGATGAAGGAGCAGGCAGGACTGACCCTAATGGGACAGGTCACTGAACTCTGACTCACCGATTTCCATCGCCACCATGACAGCCGCGTGCTTGCTGTTGCTGGCAGCCCTTCGTCAGGCCCAACCCCAAGCGCCCCGTGGGGCTCAAACCCGGGGGTGCCAAGCTTGTGGGATGCGAGGGGATGGGGGCATGGTCCCCCCTCCCCCCTCGCATCCCGGGAACCTCCCTGAAGGACTCGTCCCTCGGCCGCCCATGTGAAGGGGCATGGAGGGCCAGCCGGCAGGAACAGGACAGCCAGGCTGTGGGAGGGAGAGTGGCCAAGCGGGAAAGCTCCTTTCCCAATAGAAATCTCTCCTGATTCCCACCCAGGCACCTGGGATTCATAAAAGACCACCCTCCTGCCATGGCCTGGTTTCCTGAGGGAGGCATTAAAATCAGGCCAGGCAGCTTACGTGGCCACCCCAGCTCCTCCCTTTCCCAAGGGTAGAAACTAGAGGGTTGCAGGCGTACCTTCCTATGGGGAGGAGCTGGCAAAGCCGACAGATTCCCCACGTCTGGGAAGTAAAATGATCTCTACAGAGGGAGCCCTCTAAGTTTTTCCTGCTGGAATCCAAGGTTAGAAAGGAAAAAACCTGGACATGAAGTATCCCGCTGCTTTCACTGAACCCAGGCAGCTGCTGAGCTTGGGACCGGCTCTTCTGCACCCGGGCTATAGGCTGTCTCTGCCCGCTTTCCTAATTAATGTTTGGAGGGTATGATGCTCTGAGCTGCTGGAGAATTGAGAGGCAGTCCCCCCAAAAAAAGAGCCGTGAGAAATGTCTTCTAATCCAGAGACTAGGCAAGGAAAAGTCCTGCCCATTCCAAAGTGTCAGATATTCTCATCTGGCATTTTGGCAGGAAGCCACAATTTTCCTCCTTGGCTGGAAGGCAATCTACCAAAAAGACCTAAGACTTGTCTATGCAGGAAAAATCCCCAAGAGAGATCTGGCGGTACAATTAGATGGGCAGCTTTCCCCATATAGACGTGCTGCTTCCAGAATAAGAATGTGGGGTTGGAGTTGCATTTTTCTCCTCTGCGATAGTTTATGTCACTGTCAAAGTTACACAGGGGCAGAGGAGGAGGAGGGAGAGCGCAAAGCAAAGAGTGGAGAGGAAAAAACTCTCTTCTTCCAGAGTCATAGTAGCCACATGAGGAATTCTACCAGCAGACCTGTGCTGCTGGAATTACACTGATATAATCAAACAGGCCATTTCTCAGATGTAAACTAACCTTAAATCAAAAGGGCTATAAAGCAGTTGTGAAACACAGCTCCGCCGTTACAGACTTGGTGGGGGGAGCACGGCAGGAAGAGGGAGGGAGGGAGACTGGGCAGCTGTCTAGCTGGAGACTGGGAAAATGAGGAGGAAAGAAAGAGGATTTTTACCCCCTTATGGCCATAGTGGCTCCTGCGGCTCCTACCGAGGAAAACAGCATGGGGATTGATCTGGGGTCGAGAGCTGAGAGGGCGAGGAGGCCAGTTAAATCATTTTCACGAACTCGCTCTCATTTCTGAATGACTTTGCAGCTCTCATCTGCAGAACAGATGTGTTCCCCCATCCCTACGCCCCCCCAGCACTGAACACGCCATAGGTGATCCTGGCACCCAGCCAGCTTACACAACCAGCTGCAGCTCAGAGGCTCCTGCGCTGGGTTCAGCCGAGGGGCCCCAGGCCACTCGGTCTCGGGTCCAGTACATTTGAATACGCCCAACATGACCCAGGGACAGGATTCTTTCCAGCCTCTGGGATATGCCCCAAAATTCATGCCAAGACCATGAAACATGGTCTGAGCACGCTGCCCTTGGTATCCGTTTCGGCTGGGGAGCGGAGCAAAGTTCTGTACATCACAGCATCCCTGGAAGGTGGCAGCACCTGCACAAAAGGACCGGGGGCGACCCCGCGTGCTGGCAGCAGGCGAGGGAGCAGGGCTGTGATTTACCTCCGCTCCTCAGCACAGGCAGAAGGTGAGAGCAGGACTACCGGAGCCAAGCCCCTGCCTCCTCTCGGGCAAAGGGTGGCTGTCAGGAGAGGCAAAAATACGAAGTAAAATCTCTAAAGATCGTACGTATCTGCCTGGTGCCGGGTAGTTTTTTCAGACCTTTTTATGCCAAAAATAGGCAGTCTCCCCATCGTGCGTCTGCCTGGCTCAGGCAATGCAGACACATTCATTCATTGTATCTGGGCAGCTGGCCGCCTTCACCCTGCGCCTGTCCTAGACACGCTCCTGCTGCAACATTTACCCTAAAAACGCTGTAAGTGAAAGCCCTTTCTTCAAAAAAAAAAAAAAAAAAAACCACAGCCCGAGCACTACCGCAGCCCCCAGAGACCCCCGGCGCGACGGACCGCCCCGGGCAGCCCCCACCAGCGCGCTCAGGCGACGCTTCCCGGGCAGACCCGCGTTCCACGCTCAGCCCACCCGGGGCGCGGACCCCGCGGGGAGACCGCCGCACCGGGGCAGACCCCCCCAC
>Ga0065711_1005201_pt1 | contig 20997 bp, 10 predicted proteins | sample Hoacrofraction12_FD_59098 | JGI IMG/M metagenome (GOLD analysis project Ga0065711, IMG submission 59098) | Hoatzin crop microbial communities from Cojedes, Venezuela - Epithelial fraction 12 v2 (version 2) | ecosystem: Host-associated > Birds > Digestive system > Esophagus > Crop | place...
CCGCTCCCCCAGCCCCCTCGCAGCCTGTTTCCCTGATGCAGAGACTCGCTCCTTCCTCCCCTACCCCACCCCCCACCCTCTGCAGGGCTGGTCTGAGGGAAATCAGTACACCCAGCAACGCAGGACTGTCAGTGACTTCCTATTTAATCCAATTAGGAGGAATAAAGGCCATCAAATCAAAGGGAGGGAGCGGGCAGGAGTTGCGCGCCCGCCGCTCCCTCTCTCCTTCCCTTCGGAGCGGCGGCCATCGATGGACCGGGTGTCGGTGGGAGCGATTTGGGCTGGACTGGGCTCGCTCCGGCTGATACCCGATCTCTCCCAGGGGGAACACGGCTTTCCAGCAGCAGTTTCTCCCTGCCCGACACCTAGAGACAGCTTTTCTTTCAAAGCCCCTGAATAAGTTTCGTTCACTAGGAATAATCCTGGGATGCACCTTAGGTCAAGCAGAGGGGGGACAAAAAAAAAACAAAGCCATGCCTGCCTCTGACATATTTGGACTTAAGTTATTACAATGTGGTTTGCATATTTTTTTTTTATATTCCATTTTCCAAGCTCCCTTCCAAAACTGAAAAAGCAAAGACTTCACACACTAAAGCCAGCTCCTGAGCATACTTTGAAGAGCTGACATGTTGCTAGCATAAGCATATATCCTCACTCCCCCTTAGACTAAAGAAAAAGAAAAAAGAAAATAAATCAAAAAATTTTATTATGAACTAGACTTCCACTTTGTCCTTAAATTTGCCTGTCATTCCTCACCTCTACCAATACCTAGGCACTAACTCCCGTTTCCACCAGTGCAGCATAATACAGAGGGGTAAACCAACAGTCCAGTTAACCCAATGAAAGTGAGATTTGTATCCGCTTCATTCCCAGCCTCTCCTGTCTCCCACAAAAAAAGTAAACCTGTGTAACAATACAGACATATGTACAAAAGGAGACGGGCTTTCAACACAATTGCCAGTTCCTTGGACTTTGTGAAAACGTTTGCATTAAAAAATTGGCAGCATGAATCATCTTTTCTCCTTAGTATAAATGGCTGCAGGATCCATAAAGAAACAAAGAATCAAGCGCTACAAATTGCCCTGAACTTATTTTTGCTGGTACCTTCATCAGGCATCCAAATGGTAATTTCCATCTTAGTTACATATTTTGGTAGTGACAAAAGACGTCTGCCTCTAGCCATCTCCTTTCTCTGCCTCCAACTCTCTCCTCCCCTCCCCGGACTTCCATGGGAACATTAGTAACATTCACGTAAAAAAGGCTTATCAAAATCTCAATGAATCCCATAATGTTTTCACAGACTCTCATGTCAAGGACTAATTGATGGATGTCTGATCACAATGCTTCCTGTGAGGCTGTAGTAGCCAACTGAAGTAATCACCATGCTACTACATTCAAGTGCCTGGAGAATTTACCTTAAAGCACAGCCGGTGATAACACTCTCTGGAAGAATGTAAAAAGATAAATCATCATACAATCTAGTCTACATTACCACTGAAGTGTCTGGTCCTCAGGTTAATGATGTGATCAGTAACCTCAGACAGAATGAACAGCTTGCATTGCATCTTTACATACATGTTTCCTCTTATTACAAAGCACATGTGCTCCTTAGCTGGTAATATTCCGCACGAGTGCAGTCTCTTTCAAGTACCTCAAAATCTATTTCAAACAGCAGTAACAACACAGCCACTGTAGAAAGCGTAACATCACAGCAACATTGTCGTGACAGCTGTGAAGGTCTGCGGGTACAAGTAAGCAAGGTTTTTAGGAAAAGGCTGTATCTTTTATTAGATTAACTGACAAATCTGGGAAAATCAGACACACTTTTGCACACACAAGTTGCTCCTCAGGTGTAAAGCTGAAGCATCCCTCTTCAAAGCAGAGTGCAAGTTGAGAACCAGAATATTCTCTTCATTGCACAGAGGAGATACTACAGCATCTGAGTGCTTGGCACAAGTTTTTAAAAATGTCTCTCCTTCTTTATCCACGGCTGGTTTGTCAACCTCCCTGTTTCCAGTATGACAATTTTCCGTGCTGACACTGCTCTGAGCTTGTTCTTAATCCGCTGCCCTGTCCCCATCTTCCCCGCGCTGGCCTTCCACGCAAACTACCTGCGCTCAACCTTTCTCCTGTAATCTTCGCTGTTCTCCAGCCTATCCAGCGTTTAACTGCTCTCCTTTAAATCACGTTTCTGCTTTGCTCGCATCCTTCTGGTGCTGAGGAGAACAGAAATGCACGTGGAGATCCTGCACCTTCCTCACCAGGGTTGCCATGAAGTTAAAGTAATCCTGCACAGTGCTACATAGCTCGATGCAGAGATGGATTATTACCATAATAATACCAGTAATATTATTATATTGCCAGCCACCTGGTAATATAATAATATGTATTTCATACGTACAGTATATCTAATTTTTATATGTAAATGTATCTACGTCGACTCTGGGCGCAGGGCGCCCCGCGGAACCTCAGAGCCTCTTGCCCCAGGACCCGGCGGGGAGTCTGACAGGGGCTTCCCCCCCCCCTCACCGCGCAGCCGGCGGGGCCCGTGAACTCGCAGAGGCCGGGGAAGGGCTCTGCCGAAGGGGTCTCGCCCGCCCCCTCCCCCCTCCCCGACCCCTCAGGGCTAAACGCAGCCCGCAGAGCTGCCGCTGCCTCCCTCGCTTCCCGACGCCGTCCTCCGCCGGCCAGGGCCCAGCCCGCCCGCACCGCGACCGCAGCATCCCCGCGGGGGCTGGCTCCCTTCCAGGCTGCGGTACCCTCCTCTGCCGCAGGTCCCTTCCCCCGCCGCACCTCCAGGCCCGCCGCAGCCCAGACCCTCCTCCCCCTCACGGCCCGCTCCCCACAGGGAAGCCTGCAGACCCGCACACCGCCCCCCCCCTTCCCGCTGGAGCTGAGGGGGTGCGGGGGCTTGCGTCGAGCAGAGCGGAGCGGAGCGGCTTCCCGCTGCCCCCCGGCCGGCGAGGGAGCAAGGCCAGCGCCGAATCACCGGCCGGGCTGCTGCCCTGGCCCCGCTCCACCGGCGGCCAAGGCCGGGGCCAGGGCCCTGCCCGGGGTGCTGCGGACCGGCGCCGCGCGGGGCCGGCCCCTCTCCACCGCCTTTTCGGACACAACCGCAGCCCCGCGCCGCTCGCGTCGGGGTTACCAGCGCTCCTGGCCGCGGCAAAGGCTGGCGGCCTCTCACTTCGGGTCTGGCTCTAAACCGAAGGTGCCGTCTGCCGGTTTTGGGGGGTCCTTTCTGCTGCCCCTCCCTCCCCGCAGAGCAATACAGAAATGCTTTCCTGCAACTGCAGTGCTGAGCCCTTTGCATTTCTGTAGTGACATGCTAGCACTGGCATGCTGTGCTTAAACGTGGTTTCTGGCCCAGACCGGAGGAGATGAGTGCCTTGGAAAAGAGCCAGCAATTGGTTAATAGCAAGGGAGACGCTGGAAGAAAACGAGCAAGCACGGCCTTGGAGGTAACCAGATCTTACTAGGGTAGCCCACTGGCGGGCAATACAGAAGGATAAGGAAGGAAATTACTTGCCAGCTTGTAATTAGGTTAGGCCCTTGTGCAAAGATTTATTTCTGATTATTATGTGGCTTGGGTCTCTTTGGCTTAGAGGAAGAAGTAGTGTGACTCTACACTAATGAAGTAAATCTGTGACTGAGATTTGGACTCGTGCCACATCTAAGTGACAGGCTGAAACTTGGAGGCTTACAAAACTAATTTTATTTTGTGGAGTGTTTTTGCAACGAATCGAGTATTATTTTGCTAAGTTCCACTCCCAAAAGACTCGTGGAGAGCCAAAGGCCAAAGTCAGGATTAACCTCCAGCCTGTGACGAGGATGAACAAGCTGCATCTGTTCCTCCAGTTTTACAAGCCTAAAAGGAGGCTGATTTCACATCACCAAATTGCAGAGGACCATTCTCTCCGGCCAGACGTGAATGCAGCTTAAATAGGTACATGATCACAGCTGACAACAACCTGCAAAATAGAGCAGCAAGTAACCATTTAACTCAGCTGATCCTTCAGTCATGCCATAATTTGACCCAAACCTGCTGCAGTTTTTGGAAATTAGGCTTGGCGAGTCATTCTCACAGAATCCACTAGATTTCAAACATCCATCTGCTTTAAACGAAGCTCCAGTAGTTCACAAAAAGATTCCCTAAGAATTATCTGCTTTCTTGCAACTACTGGGACATCAGGAGAGTAAAGTACATCTTCACAAGGGGTTATTCATGGCTCTGCTGGATCACAGCTTAAGAAAGGATGCTCAGAGGACCACACACCTTGTGCAGGGCAAGTGATCATTCCCCCCCCACTGCTTTCCTTTAAGAACATGCCAATTCTTCAGAAAGCAGCAAGCAGCAATATACAGCATCAGCTGCCCCATCATGTGTTTGATTGCACTCCCTTTTTTTCCCATACATTGAGAAATTAAAAGCATGGTAACCAAGAAGCTAAAAAGAAAAAAAGTGCATGATCATTAACAAGAGATTGATGAGGAACATAAAAGGATTCTTTTTATTGATTGCAGGCACTTTCTTCACATTAAATAAGTGCAGTATTTAAAGATGGGAGGGTGACCCAAAGCAAGCAAGCGGGCCCAATAAGCAGCATCACTGCCAGCAGTCATGGTGTGGGAAGAGTGGGCTATTGCACATGGTGCAAACGATTCATTTATTCCTCCTTTCAGTGCTTCACCAACCTCCTCTTCTTAATCCATCTCCCTTGGATTGATGCCAGCACTCTCTCCCTTTGAGTTCTTCCAAAAGCTTTCACTAGAAACCTCATCTCTCAGCTCAAATGGAACAAGGAGAAAACTTCATTTTGCTTCTATACTAGTCCTGTTACTGAAACTACAAATGTTAAAATGGGACAGGCTGTCACTTGCACACACGCACATCCCATTTTTCACCTGATGGAAAGCAAACAGGATACAAGAGATAGTACTGTTTGTATGTGTCTGCCCATTCCCACCATCTTCTTACCCTTTTTTTTTTTTAAACCCTCTGGCCATTTGCAACCATATGTGACTGATGAGAAGAAACATCAAGCCTACAAGAAACTGCAGGAAAACATGAGCAGTAAAAACACGAACACTTTAGCACACATCCAGCCCTAGACATGATGGTAAATACATCAATGTCAGCAGAATCATTAGTGGGCTTCACTCATTTGGTGTAAGAGGGCTGTTGTGGGAAGACCCCCTCTACCCTCAGACAATACAGGAGACAGGGACATGAAGAGGCTATATCCAAACCATCTCCGTATCCTCAAGGCAAAACAGCTCTACTGGAATTATTGCACTGCCTGCGTCGGTGTGTCAGAAGCAGGCCCTCAAGCTAGTACATTTCTTGGAAATGCCTGGAGCATAGAATACAAACTTCACAGTGCTTGTGAAGATATTTGGAAGAGCTCATGTTGCCTTCTGTGGCCGCATTTTCTGTACTGGCATCACACGTGCACATTTACACCAGGCATTCACACCAGGAATATGCTTTCTGTAAGTACAATAGCTGTGCTTGCAGAAGCAGTGATTTGGAAAAACAACACAACTACAACGGCTGTTTCAAGAGATGTTTATACTTTAAATAGCTACAGCCAGTAATTGCAACTGAAAACTGCCATAAAACTGGCTGTTATTTCAGGGGAACCAAAAGGTTTTCTGAGTCTTTTCATCTTCAAGGAAATGCGAGACACTGAGTTTCTTTCATCCTAATCAAAAGCAGAGCTAGTGGCACTACACGAGACACAGAAATCCAACATCAAACCACAAATGTCAGGGGTTTTCTTCAATGGCACTGACTTGTTCCCTCAGCCTCTGCTCAGTCACAAAAATGGGATGAGCCCTGCCACTGTTCAGGCTAATGATAATCAGCTCTGCCATGTGGTAAAGAAGCATTTAAGAGATGCGAAGAACTGTAATGCGCTTAGCTGGGCTCTTCTGCCTGAGGGCGGAAGCAGCAGAAGAAAGACCATGTGCAGTTTTCTGGTGGGTTCCTCCCCCCACCCCGAGATGTTGCACCACCTTCACCCTGTCACTGCAGTCTCCAGCAGACCTGCCGCCACAGTTGCAATTATTTATTCTCACAGTGCGGCAGCGAGCTGGGGCGGTGTTATAGTCGTGGGGACCAGGCTCGCCGACTAACTCCCACCCACCTTAGTGCTCGAATACATCTGTGCACCTGCATTTGAGCCACTTTATTCAGATGGAAGAAATTCCTCACGGGTGTTCATGGGACAGTGGCAATACTGCTGCTTTGCACAGGAACGGCTATGCAGGATTTTGTGCTGGCCAGCCTTCACATTCACAGTGCCGCCGCTGCTGGGGGAGTCACTGGACACTGACAATCTGAGTAAAGGTCCCGAAAGCCCTGAATCAAGGAGTTATCCCTCCCTCATTGACCTCTGGTTAATAAAGTACTTAAATGTGCATGGAGTTAAGCAAGTGGTGAAATGCCTTCCTGATTAGAGATGGGCTACATCATATATCTAAGTGCCTTTTTGAATCAGAGCCTAATTCAGAAACTGAAAATGTATTTTGGAGCATAGTGCTGTGGTTTCATGATAAACGCAGTTTGGCAGCAAGATCATCCTTTTCCCTGTCTCTCCCTTCTTTTTGCTCCTTCTGTTCTGTCACCTGCAGTAATTCAGTAACATTGTTCATGTGGCCAGGCTCTCAACTGGATCAGAGAACTGATTTTTGACTTAAAAATGATTTCTTTTTAGATTTTTTTTATTGAATGGGTAAGCTTACCAACTAACTCCCAGCCTGGCCCCATAAACATCTGTAGGCTGGAAGAATGGGGGCAGGACCATGCTCCAGGGGACAGAAGTTCCTTAATCTTGTCTTCTCACCAAAGACTTTGCATAGTGAAACCATGACCCATGGCCCTTCCTGCACCTAGGCTTACCTTAGGCAGAAGCTTCTAGAAGATCCCAGCAAGATACCCACTATTCTGAAAAATCTTGACTCTACTTACTACACCTTTCATTTATTTGTGAAGACAGAATTATTTTTGTACTTGCACGTATACCCAATTGCTCCTACTTAAAGCACCAAACCTTAATCCACTTTGAAGTGTCATTTTCAAAATTTCAACTACACGTGGACTTTTTTATGGAGTAAGTCTCCAGTGTATGTATATTCAATAGTTTTGCGACTACAAAAAGAAAGAAGTCAAAGACATGGAGCTAGCCTACTGCATGGAAGAATTTTTGTATCATTAAATAAATACATATTAATGACAGGACATTGACCTATTACTGGCTTTGATTTTGTAAAGTACGTCTTACATTCTACATTCAGAATCTGCAAGCTTCAGAATTTTGCTTGCAGAAAATGTTATGATTTCAGCTCAAAAGCTGGTTTGCTTAGCAGCTTTCTGGAAATTTCGCCAATTAATGAATTTAATCTGCCCTATACTACATTATGATATTAATTCAATTACATTGGTTGGTTCAGCTCTGGTCATGTCTGTATGTGGCCTGTACTCATTAGCAGAATTGAGACGTTTACCGTTTAAAACAGATAAGCAACATGTTATTTATAAATGCAAAAATTCCAACAACAACAAAAGCAACAGCTCTCATCATGCCTCAAAATCCTGGCATCATCAAGGACATTTAATATTTAATATTCTTTCTTAGTGCATTCAGAAAGCCATAGAAGGCATGAATCACTCATTTGGCATTGGCTGGAAAACTTTGTCAATTTCCAGCAAATAATTAAGAAGAATTCAAATAACTATGACAAAGGAGATTTTATGTCTAGTCATGAATTTTCAGTAGTCTAATCAAATATGGTTTTATTACTTAGCTATGTTTTGAATGCAAACCCCAGCCTGCATTTTAAGATGTCACATCTTTCTCACCCCTGCACCCCTGCTTTCTTTGTGCTATGTATGGTCTGGCACAAAAGCAAAACTCTCACCTTTTAGTAACCAAACTTGAAATAAGGTAGTTAACTCTTCTCATACACAGGACTTTAATGTTCCTACATCAAGCTGGGTCTTGTCAAGAGCAAGGGAGGAAAACAGCAAAGAGGTAACTCTGAAATCCTAAAGAAATCTATCTATCTGCTGTAGTCTCATTTCACTGATGCAGTTCAAAGCTACAGCACAGACTCTGTGCTGCTCCAGACGCCGAGCAGACCCTTGCACCAGGGTAAAATGGGTTCATTGTAACTTGTTTGCATTTAATACATGGGCATGCAGAGCGCAGGGCAATGTGGGCCATCGCTGCTGTATGGTGTAAAAGCAGTAGCGCAGCTTTGGAGACACTCCCTTCTGCAAGACATTGGACAACCTAGAAATGAGCTTAGGAGGCAGTGACAGAGCAAAAACCAGGTCCTTAAAGCTCAAAACAGGACAGAGGAAGGCAAGTAAATGGAGCCTTTGCTACAGAACCCAGATATTTCTAACGCTGATTACTCACAACAACGGCATGCGAGGGAGCGTTTACACACATACATACATAAGTATCAGAATGAATTCACAGCAATTATTACATTTGATGGATGCATTGTTCCTGGAGCATTTCCTGCATTCAAACTGCAGGTCATGTCCACTGGGATTGCCTTCTGTCTTGCCTGTGTTCCACCATAAAGGCTGTAGAGTGGCAGTGGGACTAGAAAAGGGGGTGGAGGGAACAGACTGTCTTTTTGCTTCTTCTTGAGGGTGCTTAAGGAATAAATGCATTTACTCTGAAAGAGTATTTAAAAGGGTGGGCTAGACACGCAGAGCTCTGGTCACCCTGTATCCCATGTTCCCAGCCAAGCTCATCCAAATTGCCATTCAGAGAAGAACTGAAATAAATAGAGCTGTCCTCATGTACACCACTGTAGGTACGCTATGCCTGTGGCTGCACAGGTGGCTGAGATGGTGGGGGAGGGAAACAAGCACCTACAGGCTGCGAGAAGGAGAAAGACGCACTTAGCAACCTTGGCTTGCACACACATGGATGAGGTGAATTGTGTCCCTAAATCCCTTTCTGATCAGGGCCATAGTTTCAGGCCAGATCCTATACAACTCTACCATTTCTTCAGATGTTGACTGCTACAAAGATGGGGCCAAATTTCTTTCCAGTGTAGGCAAGATTTCAGCCTGCTTAGCCACAGCAATAGCGAAGATCTAATACCTGCTTTCACTTGAGCGATGCCTTGCTCTGGCTCAAAAATTCCCTGCATACTACTTAACTGACATTTAACTCCAGTTAAATTAAAAGCCGCCAAAGGGCGACAAATCCTCTTCATGTTTCTAATTTCACACTAAATCCTGTGTCCTTCCTTCAGGGTTTTCAATAAAGGAACTGTATTTTAACAACTTTGCATGTGCTAGATGAGAAAACAAGGATGTGACTAAAATAGACCCTGTTCTAAAGGCACAAGCTCCACGGGGCAAAGCCTGAGCTCCCTGGGGCAGACCAGGCTGACACACATACTCTGGGGCATAACGTTGTTTCTACTTATTCCGGAAGCCTGAAGCTCAGCTAAGGAAGGAAGAGGCAGGGGCTCTTGATTTTTGAAGTCCTTGTGTCCTAACGAGTGAAGACGGTGCTCCTGCCTCACTGATCAATTTGAAATGATTATCCGGAGGCCTTGCTAATAACACTTGAAAAATACGTGAAATTCTGTATATTACATTCTTTTCCTTCATAAGGCATCAGTTCATGGTTTCATCAGGAAAGCAGCCCCACTCAGCTGCACAGACAGCACTCTGAGGCTGCCTTGAAGGACACAAAATGAATAAAATTTAACCAAGTGACCTTAAAAATAAAAAAAGGATAAAGTTTTGGCCTGCGTTGCTGAGTATATGCTAGTAACACTACACAGTGCAGGTGTGAGCAGACAATACAGTATCTCTTCTAAACTAGCCCACTTAAGAAGTGCTAGTATCATCCCAGCAGTGACTATTAGGGTTAGACATGGGCTAATTAAAAATCTATGCAGCTGGGGTCTAGTCAGCATTAATAATTAGTTCTAGCTGTTTTCACCACCTTCCACCATCCACCACCATCTCCTTTCTTCCTCCTACAAAAAAAAAAAAATCTCTGTGCATGTATGTGATTACAGGAAACACAATGCATTATTAATGTGGCTGCAGCAGACAGAAAGTTCAGGTTTACTGCTTACCAGTGTAGAGGTAAGTTGTAGCTACTGGCAACAGTCAGCTCTGTGGTGCATTAGGTAATGAGAGAGTTTCCAAGAGCGCCAGCTAAAGTGGCTAAATAACACCACCTATTTGGAAAATCACAGAAGCTGGGAGGAATAATGGGTTTAAGTCTATCACTGAGACAGGCAAGCATGGACAACCTGTAGGAATTATTCCAGGAACAATTAACTTGCGACTATAAGGCTGTGCATTTTCTTTGATCCACGAATGTGATTATGTTCAAAAGCAATTACGCAAGTTGGAAGTCTCTGGAGGATGGCCAGAGAGGAAAGAGGTACAGATAGCAGCATGAGACAAAACACCCCAAATAGAAGCCTTTACCAAGGCCTTTTCTCATGGAAACAACATAGTGTTCGCAGTGAGCTGGAAAAAATCCTCACACATGTCCTGTGACTTCAAGGAATATCAGACAAGTCAGGCCAGAAGTGCTCACTTCCTGGCAAACCAAACAATGACCTATCATTACAGATGTGTGTCTGTCAAGCTGGTATCTGCATAAACGTGCTGAAGAAATTCCTTTCAGATTTCATTTTCTACTGGACAATACATTATGCTGCATACAAATATAGATACATAGCCAGAGCCCCTGAAATAAAGGCTTAGAACAGCAGAAAAATACGGTGTGACTTGAACAAGTAATAAATTTACAGATTAGATACGCAGATTAAAGTCACAGAAATTAACTCAGACCTGCTACCTCAGCAGGATGCCTTTGTGCAGTCTCAACCTGAGCCATATTTTGGTTTTTCCCCTCCTCAAGGGGTTCTTTTTTTTTTTGTACAAAATTTGTAACTCCTCAATGCAGTGCCTAAAATATAAAAATTGTAAAAAGCAGCAAGGAGCTGCCCTAAAGCTGAAGTGTCAGAAGCTTCTCCCACACATGGTTGACGTGTCTCACGGATTTCAGGAATCCGCCAAAGAAACACAGGTAGACTTCCTTCCTGATAGACCAGAGGGGAGGACCCTGGTCTGCAGCCAGAACCAAAGGGCTAGCACAAAAATTGGCACATGAAATGTTACAGCTTCCTTGTGCCAGATCACTTTTACACTACTGAACAAGAGCTACAAGGGGGTTGTCATCACACCTACCATTCAAGTTGTGGCCCCACACTTCACCCTGCTGACCATGTGCCCTCCATAGTAGCTTCTTGCCAACAAGGAGCTACTGTTTCTTCTTCCCACCAGTCAGGCAGGATGGGGACTAGGGTAAAAACCACCGCTGCCCTGCCTTTGAAGATGACTTTCTCTGGTTTGAGTGGCACCAGCTAACCATAAGCGTTTCAGCTACCCATGGCCATTGACTATTTCCCTACTGCAGACAGACTTTGTAATACCGCTGTGGGGAACTGTACTCAGATGACACAGAGAAATCCTCTGGTAATTATTCAGGTTAATCCTACTAGGAAAGTAAGGCTTTCAATTGCTAAAGCGACAAAAGACCTTCCAGAAAAGGAACCCACCACTCCAAATTAAATCAACTCCTCCTTCCAGCCCAGGATAACCTGACTACTACTGTACATAAGAAAAGTTGTGTTAACTGAAATAAAAAACTATTTAACATTTTAAGAAGTTTCATTTAAAAAATTAAAAAACATATTTGAACTGCCTATGAATTCAAAAGACACCCCTCTGCTTTCCTGCACAAATTTGCACTTTACTAGTCCACAGTCCACTTGTGTATTCTCCAAGTAAGAGACAGATTTTTACAGAATGTGCACAGTTTTATAAGGATTTTGCCTATGCACCAAATTTATGCTACAAGAGAGGATAAAATTTATGGTCCCTAAATTTGTTGGTATTTAAATGCTGTGGCAACATGACAGTGGTAGAATTAACTCTTTCATGTGCTCATCAGAAATTCAGCTAGCGTTTAAAATGACAGTAACTTGATTTATTGAGCAATAAGAGGAATTATTTCTCTGTGGCCACCAGCCAAACAAGTAATCTTTTAATAAGGCACGTGAAGTCACTGCATTTCCTTTATGAAGAAAAAAAAGCGCCAGTTTAAAAAAAAAAATCTGCCTAGGCACCTAAAATATGCCTAACTTGGTATACGGGCACACCCAAGCATGTGGTCTTAGGCACCTCAGTTCCCTTCTCACAGCTGCATCTGCTCATGACTCAGAGCTCTCTTCCATTCCTTACCCTAGAGGGTTCTGGATGAACCAGGACTGCTCTTCAGAGCATGGTAGACTTCATCCAAGATGTTAATAGCAGCTTTTGGGTTTATTTTAAAATAACCTGACGTGGCTACCCCTTTTCTCCCCCTCAGGAGTCTTCCTTCTTTCCTGAGAGCACATTTTCAACTCTGGCACTGCAGGCTGTTTTAGGGAGAACTTCCAAGTTCTTCTTGCTGAAGTAAGTCTCTAGCTTTGCAGAAAATGATGAAATATTCTACACGAGAGAGACGAATATCACTAAAGTTTTTTTCTGAGACTTCGTGGACAGAGGAAAGACACGGTGAACACTATTTCTTCACAGACAAATAGTAGGTGCATTTATTCGATGGTGGTTTAGTGCTTCCCCCTTTCTCTTTTGGTTTTTTTTTTGTTTTTTTTTTGCCTCCTTGTATCTCTGAGGAAATGCTGAGAATCTAGGAGATGGGCAGAAATGGAGACAACTTCCCCTGCTCCATCTTAGTCATCTCCAATGTGCTGGGTGGCTGCCTGGCTCCACACTGAGCACGAGTGTGGAACAACCTTTGGCAATTGGTTGGACTAATCTTGTAGGAAATATTTTCAGTTTTGAGGCATCTGAAGTCTCTGTGGGCATTCACTGGGGTGCCTGCACATATAGTTCAGGGTCTATGGGTTGTTCCCTTAGGACCCAAGTGTTGGTCTGGGATTCGCAGCCTGCAACCCACATTCACACCAGTCCTAAGGGATGTGCTCAGGGTTGCTCAGGAAATCTTTCCTTTGATCAACATCTTGCTAACATCCAGTTGCTGAACTTCTGTCTTTCCTGAGCATTCAAGAATGTGTCCTTGTGATTGCTGTCCCTGTGATACACATCTGCCTTTGCAGATGTATAACCTCCCTCAAGTAAAGGATTTATAAAAATGTAAACAGGATTGCATATCTGTTAGAGACTCTAAGAAACAGAAAGGAAGTGTTTGCTGCCTGACCAGCAGCACTGAGTGGTGCTCACCATGAGCAGGAGTGTGAAAAGACAAAAAAGAGATGCAGATGCTTTGTGGGATGGCTCTCCTTCATTTTTTTATCAAATACAAGTAACTGCAAGGCTTCCTTTCAGCCTCTCACCTAATAAAAACCCAGCAAAATATTTTCATAAGTGGGGGGAAATGTTTTCATAAGCGGAGAGAGAATGTAACAATATCTATTAAAAACTACAGCCATCTCAGAAATACATTGCTACTGTCAGTAATTAATGCATGAGTTATAAAACTCAAGCAGCTAACTTTGAGCCTGTCTTCATTTGTACAGCTGTCTTTCTAGCTGAGATCAAACACATCGTTTAATGAATCGATCCTTTTCCCTTTCCCGACAAGCATTCCTATTTGAACATCTACATTTTCTCATAGTTACATCACGCATCGTGTCTGAAATTGACATGATCATGGAAATTCCCAAAGGAACCTGGAGCACGGTTCATGTTGCTCGTGCTGCACAGGAAATGCAACTGTTCTCTACTCATCCTTCCTCTATAATGAAGAGTCAGATTCATTGCCTTGCTGTGCTGAGGAGGAAATTGCTGCATAATCTCCTTTCACAGCTAGACAATCCCCTCTTTCCAAAGCAAGCTAAGCATGCAAATTCTCCAGACATATTTGATGAATTTCTAATAACAGTGTGTGAAACAAGAGGGCAAAGGCGAGTGTCAGTGACAGAAGCCTTGTGCTGGCTCCCTGCTGAAGACATTGTTTTCCTTGTATGTTCACCCACATATTAATTGTGGGTGATACATATTAATTGTATCTGCTCTGGGACAAATAAACCATACTCAGGTCAAACTGTGGCCAGTCTTAAGGCGAGTTAAAAATCTTGAAAAGACTAACACACGTATCCTTCTCAGTGCTTCACACGGACTGTAAAGTGAGACCCTCAGGGTCTCCCATTTTATGATCTTACATCACCAGTGTAGTGAAGGGATTGCCTTCTGCCAGTCAGGATGTTCCCTTCCATCTCCTGAGCTATGACAGGGAGCTCAGTAAGCTGTGAGGAGCAGGTCAAGTTATGCCTCTCCAGCATGTCAAGTGATTTTATGGCTCTCTGTGGTTAGATTTTCCTGTACGGGGAATAGCCACATTTATTTTTATCATGTGGGAACAGAAAAGAAAAAAAAGGTCTTATCTGCCACTGAGAAACACTTCTTTGCTTAGGCCCCTTCAGGTCAAGTTCTTAAGAAAATTTTGAGAAAAGATTTGATAGTTGCATGGAAAATAGGAACATGCATTAGCTTGCTGCACTAACAAAAACAAATGCTTCTTATGCAAGCGCTAATAAGCCTCATGCTTTAGCAAATAATTCAATCATTAATCACAAGAGGGCAAGGATGACATATTCTAGGTAACAAAAGAAGTCCACAGTTCTCCATGAAGGCTATTTTTGCACCTTCCTCTCCCTTTTTGGCCTTGCCCACAGTTAGAGACAGTAAGCAGTAAAGCACTGACATATTCTGGTACTCTGTATTCTCACATCAATCACATGTGACATTATTCAAAGGTGTCTGAAACGGCCTGTAACTCCAGCCACAATATTTGATTGTGTGGCTTGCTGCAGTTATTGTTTCTAGTCGATGCAGATAAGGGATGAGGAGGGGCAACAGACCAAGAGCAGATTACACTCCACTAGTGGCTTAGGGTTTAATCATCTGTTGTCCCTGACTGCCCTGGGTCTATAACGTAGGAGAAGCCCCCTCCCAAAGTCTCTCAGCGCTGGTGGCTTTACGGTGAGAAATGTGATCCAAGGCACAAAGGGGTGGTGGTTGCTATGGGAGAGCGAGAAGGAGCTGGAGCCAAGAACCAAACAACATTACAGAAGAGACAAGTCTTCCCGCAGATCCAACAAGAGGAAAAACAGGAGTCAGAAAGGTTGAGTTACCTCTCATGGTCACGGCTTAGAAGGAAACTCATTTAGCAGAGGCATCGTCTTTCTATCGTGTCTTTCCCCCACCAGTCCCTGAAGCACCAGTTGCTGCCTGAGACAGGACACTGGGCTCAGCGGGCGCTGGGACTGGCCCGCCTGCCTGCTGTTGTGTGCCTCTGGCTGGTCTGCTTCCCCAGCACTCATGAACATGGGCTGGTGGCAGAAATTCTGCCCTGCAGCAGATGCTGTTTTCCAGAAGGTCAGCTTCCCTTTCTTCCCTGGCCAGGTAGAGGAGGTACAGCAGCATGGCTGCTTCACACCATGGTCAGTTTGACTGGCTGACAGCTGGGGCTCTCGTTCAAGAGCCAGTGATATTTTGACAGGTGATACTGTGCACAGAGATCGCGCTGAAAATTAATTGGAAAGACTGTCTTCTGTAGAGCTACTGAAGGTCAAGACATGATCATAACTAGGGCTGAGGAAGAAACAGACCTCAGAGATCAGAAAAGTACATATTGCTCCCTGAAGACTCACTGGACCCTCATTAGTCAGTATTTCTTATAAATGTTGTAATGTACTTTGTCACGCTGACAATTTCCTGTGGTAACAAAAGGGGAGATGCCAAGAATATAGCAGTGTTTAAGAAACGAGTGGTAAGATCTGGTTGAGACAAAGGCTCAGCAGAACTGTCAGCTCATACATACATGCTCTCTTCTCCTTTGGGCCTTTCCTGCGCTCCACCACTCCTTTAATACTAAGATACAGCAGATGAACTTGAAAGCAGCAAGTCTAAACAAGTGATAACCAATTCTCCACTTGCATCACTTCTAAAGAGTTGGCTGATGCCCATTTCTTCTTAAACACAATTTTTAAGAATTCTTTTTTCCTTAAGAAAGTTTCAAAACTTTCAGCAATCCTGTGCCAATTCATCAACTATAATTAATGTGGTTTATACATATATATATATATATAAATATATATATAACTAGAGATACCCGTTCCACACCTTGTTCTGCAGGTTTGGCAATAGTCAGTATATTTGGCTCACTATTTTTGATTATTTTTCTCCATCCAGAGAACATTCTCCATCCTGTACTTCATACATGCTGCTTTTGGTTAGCTGTGAATGGCAATCTCATATCTTACAAGACATTTACAGATAATAAATTTATTCCTCAGGATGAAGCACCTTCCAGAGGAACAGACTCCTACCACATTAACAGGAAAGAATCCCTCCCCTGTACCCAGCCTTCCTTACTGGCCATCTGCTAATAGTGCCAATGTGTGTATAAAATTCAGTTGCACATTTAAATTTAAAACCTCCATTCGCTCAGCCTGCCTATAACTGTGCTCTCTTACTGGTGTGAATATTAGGTTTCTGATCCATGCATACTATCCAGTGAACATATAATTGCAAATGCAATCCACATTCAATTACCTGGAGTTTTACTGCATATTCTCTACACATAACTGAAGCAGTAAGTACAACAATACATTAGCTCTCCAGGTGTCCATTTGGCTGGAAGAATTAGTAAGGTGCCGGCATTTAGCTCCTGTCCTCTAAAGTGTAATCCACTCACAGCGTTGCTGCTGGCTTGAGAGGTCATTTATACACTTGTTGCAGGATACAGACATTGCAGGGAAGACACTAACAGTCCTCTGCATCTGACAGAAATGTGCAGCTGGCCAGGTTAAGATAAACAGTCCCTAAGCCTTGCCTAATTTCCTCTACCCTGCCTCCAGGAAGGCATTTCACTGATGCACAGCCTAAATGTGCTGGCTGATCACATGTGGAGAGGATTTCAGACTTGTGTTACCTCCCATGAAGCTTGGGATTGATTCGCTGCTCTTTGGGATGACAACTACATTGACCCGACTACTAGTCTACCAAAAAAAAAATATGGAACCCACATTCACAGCATTCCTTCCCTGGACCTATCTTAACCTTCTTCTCCCTCCTAAGTGACAAATATATAATGGAGTTACAAGCGTCCAGCCTGCAGATTTAGCTTGCCTAGTAACCAGGGGCAGCATCTGATTCAGAGCTCTTCACACCAGAGAAACGAAACACCAGTTCTGCATTGCAATACACAGACAGACATGCACTAGAATGAGCTGCACTGCTGCTCAAGGCAATTCTACATCCTTCCTGAAAAATGTGTGTTTAAGATTCTTTTGGCCTGTCACAGACGCTGAAACAACTGTTACCCTACTGTCTGTCAAGTATTAGTTACCACTGTGGCAGCTAACAGGTTTTGTGTAGATCATTAAAATATTCAGGAACTATACATAGCCTGCAGCTTGTTTTAAGCCAGAGATTTCCCCTGTGGGAAATGGAAGGAAAGAGCCATTCCAGGGAAATAATAAAAGTCATACTAACAGTACAAAAAGTATAGTGCAAGACTGGAGTCCAATCCTATTTCACTGCGTGTCCTGTGGAGTCAGTGGAATCACTCCATGCTTGCATTGCTTTAAATAACATAAAATATTAAGGAATTCAAAACAATCAATGCTAGTTTAGGGCTTTCTTAGAATGCAAAAAAGCATGGGGGTGGCGTTTAATCAGGTGAAAGTACCAGACATTTAAACCTACTGTTCTCTCAGAACAATAACTAAACTGTTGAACTAATGCCCCACGGCATTGGACACCAGTGCTTAAAAGCATACAACAGAATTTTAGCTACAACTGAAAGAACATCCTCAGTTACTATATATAAAAATGCAGACATTTCAAACAAATAAAAGCATCACATGTGGTTAGCTCATTTCTAATTTGAGAAGACTAGAAAAAACTTTCAGCCACTGACAATTTGTGCCAAAATTGGCAGCAGTAGATCTAATGGGTAGTTTTCTACAATGTAGGTAGCTGTGGCTTTCATAGCTAGATATCTGCCTGCAAAATCAGACATTATGGGAAAAATGCCCTCATGTTTCTTCCTTGGAGTATGGCTTATCTGTTTCTTTTAAAAACCAACCATTGCAGTAATACTCCTCAGCAAGCCCGCTGACATTTTGGAAAGCTCATCTAAATACCTGTCAGATGCTTGGCTGTGTTACTAAGAATCATGTTTTGTATTATTGTGAATATTACCAGAAATATATCAGTAATAAAGTTCAGATTCCACTTCATAAACCTCAGAAAAATATTGACTGTATTAACTACCGAAGGGCTATTACCACCCCATGTATAAATGCTAAACTTCAAGATAAGCTCTGTGGCACACAGTGTATGTAAAAGCTTCAGCCTGCAGAGCTGTGTCCAGCCAAATCCTTCCTGACTCAACATAATTTCTGAACATTTATAGCTCTGGAGCAAGGAGCTTTTCTGTGCTGAATAAACAAAACAGAAACAAATGAACAAACAAAAAAGCCAAATGCTCAGGGCTGGAAAAACTGTTGTCTCCTCTGTTGGCTTGGGACTAGAGTGTAGTAGGTGTTGTCTTAGCTCCCTGTTCAAGAGCAGTGGCTGTGGCTGCTAAACTCAGGAGGGTTCTGGTGTAATGCCAGCTGCTCTGTGCCCCACAAATACACCATGGTTGGGAAGGCTGGGGTGGGATAGGCAGCCTGACTGCTCAGATATGCCTATGCTGGTCAGTAGCAATGGTGACGGATCATACTTTCAGTATAGGGACAAGTGTTGTGGCTGAGTAAATTGTGGGGAAAGCTATGTGTTAGCTCACCCAGGTGGTATTTTTACGGCATGAATATGTATTTATGATTAATTCCCTCTGGTATGCTATAAAGGCACCTGGGAGTGTTTAGGGGTTGCAACTCTGTTGGGATGATGTGGAAGGACTGCTTAAAGTGAAGCAAGCCAAGCTGGTAGGGTGGGACCCATACTGCCTCCTGGGAAAGGTCTTGATGCACTTAATCCTTCATGTTGGGCTTCTGTGACTTGCAAAGCAGTAGTTGATGTGAGCCGGAATGACACAAGAAAGCCTGTTAATGATGAAATGGGCAAACACTGTTCTAGTACTCCAGCTCACTCCTTAGCCTCAGTCCACTTAGCACCCTAGGTTTAGCCTTTATGACCATCGATCATAAATTAGAAATGCTCCATGCTATTTTAGCTTGCAACAGGGTTGATGCAGTTTGGAAATTGGAGGGCCGTGAAAAGTTTCCTCCCTTGTAAAAACCAGAACCCTGTAGAAGGGAAAACTGCGAATCATTCTGACAAAAGATCTCAGACAGCTGCATCCTGTGACTAATGAAAACTGCTAATCAGGCCTACGAGCTCTGCACATCCATAACGAAGTTGAAATGACTAGCATGAAGAGCGGGCAGTCAGGAGAAGAAAATCTTGGGAAGAAATTCAAGAGCCCCTATATACATATATATTCACTGAAAGAAAATACATCCATCAGACACGATTCATAAAGGGCAATTGCTCCAGGGCATAGCTTTATTTCACCAAAAACAGAGTGTGTGTTTTGTGATCCTTGCAATGCCTTTCCATGCTACTGCAGATGCAACTCAAAATTACTGACTAGCTGACTACTGCTAAATATTTACGAAGATGCACACCTAGAAGGAAGATAACACTGTAAAAGGCTGCTCTTTAACTGCTGCAGTGACTACAGCAATTCCTTCTCCTCTCTGTACACAGGGGGAGAATGTCAAGAACAGCAGAAACCATTAGGAACTTGCAGGAACATTTTGTTAATGAAAGTCATAGGAGATACAACTTTCCCACTTTGCATCCAGTTAGGAGAGATTACCAAAAGGTAATTTAGAAGAGATGTGGACAGGAAGGATAGAATGGTAATTTCTTCCCGAGGGTTTAGCTTGGCTCCCACTGCACTGTTAGCATACTGCTACAATAGGAATGTGAAAGAATATTGCTTTTAATTTACCTGGTAGGAACTGCTACAGTCTAAACTGAGTCTCAGCCATAGCGTCCCACTGTGTTTGTGGAGAAGCTAATAAGGGGACACAGTGATGGCTTTTTCATGCATCTATGAAAAGATCACATTTATGTATATAGTGGTCTGCCTATGGCTTTCAAAATATAACTTCTGCCATGTAGTTTGCATTTGTTAAGAAGTAAAACATAATTTATTAAGTGGTTATTCTTCAGCAAATGGAAACTTATGCAAAGCCATACACTTTACAAGTTATTCTGAAGATAATAGTGTACTTTTCTGTTCATCTTTTTTCTACTGCTTTCTTATCCTCTGCTCTCATCTTCTAGAAACAGATCCAACTGAATGCTAAGGCACTTCCAGTTATTAAAGTAGTAGGAATTCCCTGGATTCCTGACGCGGAATTGAAAGTCCTTTGGAGACCGGACAGACAACTCAGAGGAGTATCTTCCCTTCCCCCATTGCTCTCAAAGAAATTTTGTTCCTTCTCCCTAGACAACAGCATCTGCTTTTTGTGGTTGACTAAAACTGCTTAAATTGGAAGCTTAACATGAAAACAAAGCACTGGACCCAGTCTCTTGACTTCTTTGTATTTAATTAGCTTTGTGTTTCTGCTTTGTCACAGACTACCACTGCCAGACCATGAATTTGAAACAACCTTTCATGGTCTCGGGCCCTGCTATGCCACGAAGTGTCTCTGTTTACAGCAGATGCAGCCTAAGGTCTCCGCAAGCAGAACGTGGAATAGCAAGCCCAGAACACACCATCTAAGAAAGCCAGCTGTATGTGCCCCTCTGTCAAAGGGAGCCCAGTAAACCTCCAGGCTCACTGGGGTAATTCAGATTTTGAAACTAAAATTCTGTGTGGGACTTTCCTCTTTGCTGGATCTTTCCCACCAAAGCAGAAATAACAGAAACTACCCCCCCCCCCC
>Ga0065711_1036429_pt1 | contig 20997 bp, 11 predicted proteins | sample Hoacrofraction12_FD_59098 | JGI IMG/M metagenome (GOLD analysis project Ga0065711, IMG submission 59098) | Hoatzin crop microbial communities from Cojedes, Venezuela - Epithelial fraction 12 v2 (version 2) | ecosystem: Host-associated > Birds > Digestive system > Esophagus > Crop | place...
CCCAGCCTTCTGCTCTTGCTATGTGCAAGAAAAAAAAAAAAAAAAAATCAATCAGTGGTAACCTTTCCTGTATCAGAAGAGCTTGCTATACAAGCTAGCAATACCTTTGTACTAAGAAACTTGCTTGGAAGGCCTCTGCTTGCTGAAAATTCAGCAAGGCAGCCCTATTCCACCAGGACTTCTCAGATGAAGCCTTATATTCTGTCAGCATTAAGGTAGAAGACTTGATCATATTTTACAGATAGAGATGTTCCTTCTCTAAACCTTTGTTCTAGCTTTGCTCTGACCTGATAAAGAGAACTGGCTCTGTGCTTTATTACCTGTGAACTAGCTGCGTGTTCTCTTGTTTCAGTTTGCTCTTCAAGTCACCATTTGTCAGGCTATCATTCTCCAGTTCTGTCACCTTTTTTTCTAGGTACGTTACCTGGAAGGGGAAGTGGAAAAGAATTCAGAGTTTGCATCTCTCTTCATACACCCCTTCACTGTTCCTAACCGGCATTTAGCTATGCTACCCTTTTTAATGGGGGCATACCTCTCTGCAAAGCCAGCAGTGAAATTAAGCTCTGAAATTCTGAGTTCCCAAGACCCTGCATTTTCCTTGAAGGTGATCAATGCGATCAGACAGTAAAGAAGTACTAACACAACGCCTAGATCTATACCGGCACAGTTCTTGCATTTTTGTGAAGCAAAGTCATAATACCAATGGAATACCAAGGACATTTTGAATGAGCTACTGCAGATCACTGGTAACCGTGAGCAAGAGAGCTTCGTCAATTGATGCATGTCTCCAGCAGGATTTTGTTGGGTACATTAGTCGCAATGCACACAGCTTCCCACCTTTTCAGTGATATCATTGTCACAGGAGTCTATACTGTCTCTGAACAGGTCTTCTGTGCTGCCATTACTGCTGCTGAAGTTACTGTTGTGGAAGAGTTGTCTGAAAGATCAGAAGGATAATTATTTTGCTTGATGAGGATGGAGGAGAAAGAGACTGGATACTGTGTTATAGACTGGCTTTGCACTTTGAACATCTGATGCTAAAATTTGTGCAATCATTTCAGTGACAATTACAACCACTTAAGCACAAATCTTACAAGAGACTGGTAGCTAAATGAAGTCATACTGAGCTCAGTTAACAAGATTAGTTCTAGGGTGTGAGTTCCTTGTTGCTTTAAACCAGCATTAATTGAGTTTAAAAACCTACTTAGTCTTATTCACACTATGTACTGAGCTGCATTTGTCTTATTTGAAATTTAAAATAAGGTCACCACTGCGCACTGGTTGGTACAGTTAACCTAGAAAATTTCACACAGTAAGAACATCTTTAAAAAGCAGAAAAAAAGAAATCTCAAGCAGTTCCCACTACAGAATAGTGTCAGAATACATAATACTGGAGATTATCTAAAATATTGTTGAAATTTACAGCCCTCTCCAGCCCAGGCCTGGTTCATTCAGTCAAAAGATGACGACAATTCTGTATGTCCTTTTTAAAAGGATGCTCTAGCTTTCCTTTGCTCTTTGGCAGCAGCAACAAGAACAAAAAGGCCCACATTATGAGGGTGAAAGAACCAATAGGCGGACTGATGGAACAGCAGTATAAGGGAATAAAGTTGGCAGACAAGGAAGGAATTACCTGCGGTCTTAACAGAGCTCATTCCAGCTCAAGGGCTTGCTCCAAGACTAGCAGTGGCTTCTACATTCTGCAACATCCCTATCCAAATACAGGCCCCTTCCCTTGAAAACTTGTCTTGGCACTTTTTTGTTTTCCTAAACTTCTTCCTCCTCTCTCCTCCCACCCCACTTACAGAATTGTTACAGCTGATTCCACATGTATTAATAAAAAAGTTTAAGACTCTTACCTTCCAAAAGCTGTGCTTGATATTTTCCTGTTCGGGCTACATGGATACAGAAGGAATGATACAGGAATTAAACATTTATTTGATCAGTACTGGATTCAATCTTAACTTAAACTCCAGCTGAATTGCACAATGAAACATAATATTGAGATTGTAATGAAGTAAAAAAATGATTCTGTGAACGATAATCTTAGACAATTTAATCAAAAGCTGCAGTTACCAACAACGTGAAGATGAGTGGAGCCACAAATTACTGTGATCATTAATAAGCCAATTTGCAAATACCATTATATTTAGCGGAGATTTGTCAGTGTAAATCAGAGCGAAACTAACATTAGAAACACCACAAAGGGACACTGAGTTAGTGATGGACATTTATTCTGGATTCCTGTTTTTAGATGAATTTATAAACAGTTAGTTTATCTTCCCCATAATGCTTCCCAGTTTAGCACAGGAACTGAGATGCTTTCCATTTTTACAGTTCCCTTTTGCAGCCAGAGACTAGTATTATCTAAATGAAGGACCAGACAACAACACTAGAACCAAATTAAAATATCCAGCTGCATCTCTCATTAAGAGGATGCTGCATCTCTGTGTGCACGCAGACACACAGCTCTTTGTCAGAGCATTGCTCTCTTTAAGCCTCACTCTTAAAATTACCAAAGCCCTAGCTGGTCATGGTCTGGGTGTTAGTAGACTCCTTGCTAGGGCAGGAACATTGTTCATATCAAGTACTATGCTGCTGTATCATCAAGAGAAACAGCAGTGTACTGCGCTCTGTGCCAAGGGTTATGCAGACAGGCAGGATTTACATTCAATTTCTAGGGGGAGCTCGAAGCCCACCAAATAACTTCCTTCAAAAACCCTAGGTGATCGTTGGAGGCAGTGAATTCTTTCCAAGTGCTCAGCACAGTTTAGAAGTGGATGGAGTGGCAGAGATAGAAATGTAGGAAAAAGCTGAAATTGCAGAGAACCCCAAAAGTAACTTCTGCCATGGGATTCATCATTTTTCCAAGTTCCCTTGAGGACAAAATAAAAAATCCCACAGGAATGAAGTACCTCTGCTGACCAATAGCTTTAGGAGAGGTGTATGTAAGGTTATACGCATCAGCTAAGCATCTGCCAGATCACTCCTTCCCACCTGGAGAAAACAGTAGCTAACTGTAGATCTGCACCAAGCAGTACAGCAGACCCCACTTCCTGGGAAAAATTCCTGGAAATATCACTCTCACTCTGCAATCAGAGAGCTCACTGGTTAAAACTTTTGAGTTTATTAACACTGTCTGCACCTTAAATCAGAAAACTACTTACTAGCTAATGAAGAACAACACTTTGGTTCAGGCTAGATATCAAGGTCTGAATTTCTTACTGTTTTGTAAGAACACCACATGTGTAAGACAGAATGTGATACAGGGAAAGAAAGGGCTCTGTCTTCCCCTCCTCCTGCTACCAGCTAGTCCCATTTCAATGGGGCATTGCTAAAAGCAGTGCAATAGGCTGCTTACCTGTTTGCTTTCAAGTTTTTCAGCCTGGCTTCCAAATCGTTGAGTAGATTTATCTTTTTGCAGCACTGTGAGCAGTAAACATCCAGTAACTCGCTGTTATAAACATGCCTCATTTTTCGGGGTGTTTGGCCAGCACTGTTTGCAGGAAAGGAGAGATGTTACTGGCTTTAGTGACTAACTCACAACAGGTTATCCTCTTGACTGTGTGTCAGAATCACAGCCAAGGGACTTGAGGAAACACCTCTAACCGCAGCTCATCTAACTTAGAGCTGATGGTGGAGAATGCTAGCCTTAAAGCAAGTCTACCTGTCCAAGTTGAGGCTTTACAGAGGACGTGTTCTAGGTGTCAGTGGAAAGTATCAGTTTCGGTGACTGGAAGAATAGCACAAGGTATACAGAGCCCATGCGATGCACGTAGCAAAAGCAGCTACCTTAGTATGCTCCACTTCAGTAATGCCCCCTCTCATCTTGCCCATCTTCCCACTAGAGCCTGGCATGCAACCTAAAGAGTCTTTTCTCCAAGAGAAAGGCAGGAAGATGAAAAACAGAGTGGTCTGGTAAGAAGCTGTCACACAAACCCCCTCAGATGGTAGGATGGAAGGAACCCCAGAATGAGGAGGAAGGGAGAAGTGGACACAGGTCTGAAGGAGGTAACAGTAGCTCTTGGCATAACAAAGAGCAAATAAACTCAAATAAAAAAGAGCAATCATGGCACGAAGTGCACAGAGCCCCAGGAATAGGAATGGAAAGGGCAGCATAAACCTGAGGAAACAAGGTATGAAGGACACAAGCCATCATCACGAAGGGGCAGTGGAGAGGGGTGCTGGCTCTGCATGCATGACAGAGGTGGCAATGCAGGATTGCAAAAGTGCTTGAAACAGAGGGCAGCACATAGGGGTTGCATGCGGAACAGGTGGATGCAGTGAGCTTGTCCTGTGTTAGCAGTGAAGCACAAGACCTTCATGTGCAATTGATTTAAGCAGACAAATCCTAGAGCATCTTCATGCTCGGCTCTTCCCCAACCCTGCTCACTCATGCCCTTGCTTGGGGAAGGATTTTAAAACCAGCAACTGACTTGGTCAGAGGACGTAAGGGCTACAGAGACTGAGGTCACATTCAGGAAACGGGCGGACTGTAGGGGCATTTCCAGCTCCTAACACGCAGCAGCTACTTGCTTATGGTCTCCAAGACATTCAAAGTCAGTATGGATGCTTGTTTCAAACAACCCCTTGTCCGTATACAGCACTCCACCTCACAGGTTAGTGCTAAGGATTTTAGTATCACAACACTGAAGAGAAACAGCTCTCTTGCAGGTCTTCACTCCATCAGGGCTCGTGCACAGTGCTAAGCTGGTTTCCAGCTGGCAGCAGGTAACTTCCAATACTAGCCCCTAACTGTGACATCTACTGTCTACAATAGAAAGAAATCTCTATAACCAGAACAGCTCAGTTATTTCAACAGAACCCAACAGAGGTTATTAGAAACAACATACTTGCTGTAGCTTGTATTACTAAGTATAGTCTGTCAATTGGAGGGCAGAAAATCAACTGATAACATCTTGCTTTTAAGGTGAGTCTATGTAACCAGTGTAAACTCTGGTATGGTCACCCATGCTCAGAGAAGAACAAAGTAGAAAAACTGTTTGTTAAAGAATAAGGAGCAACCTGGAAGATACAGATGAGCCAAGGTCAGAGTAGGCGTTGGTTCTGGTCTCATCATCAGGGCATGGGCTACTGGGAGTAAAATCCACATCATCTCCTTCCCCATAGTCTTCAAACTGTTCTTCATTACTGATCAGAGAGGCGGTGGAATAAGTTGAGAGGTCAGATGCAGAAGGGTTGTGAGGACCTGACCTGAAACAAGAGGTCAAAACATCTCGAAGGCCGACTTTGATAGCATCTCACCTCACCTGGAATCTTCCACCATTACAGCTTTTCCCCTCATTTGAAGTTGTAACCCACTTACTTTGTGCTAAAAAACTTCAGTGTTAAACACATCTGATGTGCATTTGACGTCTTGAAAGACAAGAGCATGAGAATCTATGAATAGCTATTTGTGAGACAGGTTTGGATCAACACAAACTATTTCACTTTAAAGAGCACACTTGGCCAATCCTTAATCATCTTTTCAGGTGGTGGTGAAGACCACTCCTTGTGGGACTTCTGTGCTGAATGCAGGAGCTGTGCAGACAGCTCTGAAATGCATGGGATAGTGGGAGGAACATGTACAAGACAGAGGCTGTCACTCTATTCCACTGTCAGAGTTTCCCAGTAACCCCCATAAACCCTCTCCCACATCCCTTCAGTTTCAGCCACTCTGTTTTGTGTGGTCAGAAACAAACTTCAACTCACCACATGCCAGAGAGTCACTAAAGCTACCGATGTGACCTAATGGAGGCTGGGTTCCTGTTCTTCCTTCTGTTGTGACAAAATGTGTCTTTTAGAGGAGATATGGACCACAAGAAAAGGCTGCTTTACTACCAGAGAAGTACCTAAGATAATGCCAACCAGGTAGGGAATGGCAGGACCCTGTGACCTCAGAGAGAGAGGGCATATAGGTAAATAGATCAGCAGAGCCAAGCACCATAGGAAAACAGCTGGCAAAGTAGTTTTGAGCACATCACATCTAATACAACACAGCAAGTTTGCTGCAGAGGATGCATAGTGATTCACCTGCCCAGAGTCCAGACTACCCTGCAGTCATGCAGTGTTCTGTCTTGCAGAGGCAGGTATTTCACACAGGTTTGCTCAGCTCCCACCTCAGTAAGGCATTCAGACAGACAAGGCAGTAAATTCACATACAAGCTCTTCTAAACACACTTCTCAGAAAATGCACACCTAAGGCCTGAAACACATGCTCCACTTGTGAAGCCCTGGAGTTGCCTGACACATTACTGTTCCCACCACAAAGTAGAATCCAGCACCTCTCTGCAATAGAAAGAAGGCACCGATTTGATCTGCTGACACTTTGTGCAGATTGGGTTAAATTTTTCCAGTCCTTTTGCTTCAGTGCACAGTGCTTACATCTTCATCTCCACTAGCTAAGCCATGGGACTGGAGTACCCAGTTGACGTTGTTCTCCAGCAGATGAACAACTTTGTGTCCTAGGTTTCTTTTGAGTCTATCCTCAGCCTCCTAAACATGCCCTGCCCCTTTGGAGATGGGGACGTTCCTCTCCCTGTAATACTACATGTGAGCTGTAAACAATAGATGCAACACTGTTCCTTTGGCAGGCAGTGCAAGCATTATTTGCATATCCCTTCCCTCTGAAAGCAATTAGTAGAAGAGGAAGCCTGCCAACATTTTGGATGTATGCTCTTTTGTTGCTCCTGTTTTGATGAGATCCATTTATAACCTGCAATTCATTTATCTAATTCACATTAACAGAAATTAGGGCAACCCAAGCCTGGCACACTATCAAAGGATGCAGATCATGAAGATATGAATACTCGTACTAGAAATAGATCAAACATATCTAACAAGGCCTCTTGACTTGGACATGGATTAGTGAGAAGCTCAACACATCCCACTAACATCTATTCATAAAGACCCGCTGTGCCACAGACATACTGTGTGTTGATGGGGTTTTGGGTGACTATGGTCTATGTAACTGCAACTGCTGTTTGCATCTTGACGTTGTTACACTAAGTCAGTTTAGCAAGAAGCTCCTCATAACACTTCCACCACGGATGGAGGTAAATGACCAGTTGAGATAACATATGCTGGTCCATAAACCCCACTCTGCAGGGTAATAGCCTTGGGACACCACCACTTGTCAACAGGCTGGCGTTCAGTAGCCCATTATCTCTCATGCATTGCCTGGCTAAGCTTCTCTTATAGCAGCTACGCAAACAGTCACCACTGCTGGATCCGCCTGGTAATGTTGCTTAGAACTTTCAATTTGTAGTTATTCATAAGCTTTGCCAAGCTTTAAACTGCTTGGGTTGAAACAGTCTGTGCTCAGAGTAGATCCCAAACTCATAACCAGCCACAGGCTGGAAACTGTCTAGGAATCGCACAGTCATTTTCAAGGGAGTTGCTAAAAGCAGACAGTTTTCCCCATTCTAACACCTTCTGAAGGAATCTTCTAGGTTTGGGGTTTTGTTTTTTTATTACAGCTATTTCCTGTTCTTCAGAGCAGGACTTCACAGAGGGCTGGCACACCTGATACACAACCCACCTGCTGCTTCAACAACCAAGTATCATGGTTTGGCCAAGGTAAAAATCTCTACTGTGTCTTAACACAAAAGCTTTCCAAGTGTTTTCCCACAGATTTACCAAAGCTGAGAAGGCCTCAGAGGATAAACCAAGACCTATTAGTAGTAGCACAGCAGCTCTTAGGAGTTCCTGCCTCCCCAGGAGGAGGGCACAGGATGCACAATGCCCCCCCGCCTCTTCACAAGAGCCTGAATGACACAGCTGGGAGGAAAGCTACTCGTTTCAAATGCAGTATGGGTAAAAGTCACTCCCTGCAAGGATGGGTGTTTTGAAGAACTGAGAATGGCAAGGCAAGGAGAAAAGTTTGATAAAGAGCTGATGAAAACTGGAATTATCTTGATACAGTCTCTGGGATTGCTTGGGCAAATGGGAGAAGGCCAGATCTCAGCTAGCTGAGAAATTCAGGAAGAGGGTAGGACCGAGGCTGCGCAGAGAGCACCCGAGGAGGCCCAGGAGAGAGAAGGAGGACTGCCTTAGCAATGAAAGAAGCTCAAGAGGCACAAACCAAGATGACAAGCCAAAAATAGGGAAGACAGGGCAGAAGCTTACAAAGCAAGCCCAGCTGAGCTCTGTCCTGTGGTACTGCATTAACTCAGTTCAAAGCGGGATTAAACCAAGTTGGGTCCTTTCCTCTCCCCAGTCAGCTTTTACCAACACCCCCAGACACACACCTGGGAAGAGTCAGGTTAGGATTACAGAGACACTCTTGTGTTAACAGCAAACTATGGTTACACACGCACATGCCAGGACACCCTGTGTTAAACACAATTTACTGTTGCACACTAAAGGTTATGGAAAATTAGAAACACACATAACTAGCTTGGTACATGGAGCTGCAAAGCAAATCTGCAGATCCCACATCTTCAGATAACTAGTCGTACAAAAGACTAAAGCAGCATTCCGCACATCACACTGCTTTGCAGGAAGTATTTGTTTTAATTCCAGCATATAAAGGGTATGGGAACACAGAAGATCCTAAGTTTGGGGGGATGCTAATGAAGTGATCCATTCTGGAGAGACCCAACATTTTCATTTCAACACGCAATATGCAAGTCCCATGAGTTCTCACCAAACATGCCAGAAGGAGCCAGGTCTGAGACTGTCTAAGCCACTTAGAGGGCCTGGACATCCATCTCCCTTACAATGTAAATGGATATTAAGTTTCTAAGTCCTTCAGGCATCCTCAGCCTCCCACGGCAGGGATTAGTCACCTAAAGACTCCTTTCTCCCTGGTCCTTTTGCACATGCCTCAAAACAGGGCTGCCATGGGGCAAGACCACCACTCACTTGTCACCGGGCAGAAACAGGCCACCAAGCACACCATCCTTCTCCTCGCTACGACACACGTCGGAGGCCTCCGAGCTCTGGGCACTCTCAATAGCACTGTCCATGTCAGACTCATGGTGAACCTCTTGCTGTGCTAGAGTCATTGCGTCGTCATCAGGAAAGAGCTCCGACTCGCTGTAGGCGCTTTCGTTGTCCAAGTAGACACAGTCCTGGATTTCACCACCCTGGCAAAAGAAGAATTGGGAGGCAATTCAGATCATCCTTCAAGGGAGTCAAGAGGATACAGGAGAAGCAATAACCCCCTCTCTGGATGCCCTGGTAAGCAAAAGTGACACTGAATACAAGCCATAAAACAAAAAGCCTGAGCTACTTTACAAAGCCAGTTCCTGCAAGCCCCCAAGGTCGCTTGCACCTTCTAGAAGGACTCAAATACCATCTCTGACTCCACTATAGGAGAGAGGGACACAACACACAGGTATAAAATGCAATCAGTTTTGCCCTAATTTACTATCAAAATGCTCTTGAAGTAATAAATATCCTCAAAGTTTTTATAATAAAGAGGCTTCCTTTGAAAAAAGAGAATACTTGAAGTCACTGAGAGTTAGCCCTGTGATTAACATTACTGATTAAACAATAACGAGGCAGCTAAATCTAACAGTTTACTCTGTCTTTGAGGATGGGCAGAAATATATAAGGTAAAAAAAAAAAAAGAGTTGGCAATTGTTAAAACATTTATGGTAAGTCTTGGTGACAATCAAAGATGTAAGAGAGCAGGGAAAAAAGCACCAAAGCCATCTGTTCCTGCTTCCTGGAACCACGTCTTGATTATGTATCAACTAAAATAAGACGTCATCCTCATTACTGCAACACTTTGCTCTTGCTGTTCATCCCCTCCCCCTGCTCCTTGCCCCATGAGCACTCACAATAGCCAAGACAAGCTGTTTTCTACTTGCTTGTCCCCGAGGGACAAATAAAAATTCTTAATTGAAAAAATAAGGTCTGAGATTTTGCTCTGTGCTTTGATATGTAGCAACACAATACTGCTTTGACAATTCCCATCCAGTGTGACACAAATAACTCATGACTCCAGAGCGAGTCCCGTAAATGCTCCAACTCAGAGCTCTACTCCAAAGCTCACCTGCAATCTCCACAGGCAGGTTTACCATTGAACTATTGCCAGCAAGTTAAGACAATCATGCATTTCAGGCTTAGTTTATTGGCACAAGTAATGAAGCATTTCATTCACAGATACACCTCATATTCAGGCCCAGCTGCCACCCTGGCCAGCTCCTTCTCCAGGAACCCCCAGGCACTGGCAGCCTGGCACCACCGCGAGCACCAGCTGCCCTTCTGGCAAGCCTGTCCACTGGGACGCGGTTACAGTGGCACCGCTTGCAGCAACATGGCTTCAAGTCAACCACGCAGTCTCTGGACACTCATATGCTAAAGCCACAGAGGCTTAAATCCCCTTTTGTAGAACTAGTGATGTTCTATGCTGATGACACCAGTTTTTCTCAGTGCCTTTTTCATCTCAACATGAGAAGTCAGCCAGAAACTGCAGCTTTTAAGCTCCGCAAAAACTACTACTAGAAATGCAGGTCTCACCTTCCATTTTTTCCTGAAATACCAATTTATATGACTGTGAAAACTCCTAGCATATGGAGGTTTAAGAAATTCAAACCAACCCCACCTGCTCAAACCTAGTTAACTAATGAACACCCAAGCAATCAAAAGGACAGCTTTACCTGCAGTGTTTTAATCTCTAGGTACATACTCGGAGCAGATGTCTGGATGGTCTTCTCGCTGAGCTTTCAACAGGTCTTCCAGATACACAAGTAATATCAGTAAGACACTTCGGCACTATACAATAGTAAGCACATGTGTATGTGGCTTCTCCCACTTTTCTGCGTCAGCCTTATTAAGCCTGAAACTTTCCCTAGGTACCAGTCCAAGAGATGTCCAAAAGGATTTATTCTTGGTCTATACCCTGTAGTATTTATTGAAGCCATACCGCCTCATGCAATCAAATTTATGGCTCTGAGCCACAGCACCTTCAGCACGGCCATGACCCCTCACTGACAGGGAGCTGGGGGTTTGGCAGGTCAGACACCAGCCATGGAGTCTACCCTGGTCCTGCTATAGCCCCAGGTTCTTCACCGCATCTTCTGACCTGCACCTTGCATCCTCACCAGCACGCAGAGATAACGACACTGTTGCTCTTTAAAAAGTACCTTGGGATCTACAAATAGGCAATAAGACCTTTTCAGTGGGTGTTGAAAAAGATTGTTAAGAGCAATTAAGATGTTTCAGAAGTATCCAGAAGTGTTTGTTTATCTAACATTTCCTCAAAGTTTCCTTCTGCATGCTAAGTCCCACAGGCACAGAGCTCCTGTTTCTCTTAAAAAGTTTAATGCAACAAAGCCCTGACTGCTGTTACAGAATTGCACCAGCTAGTAAAAGTCTGATCCAGGTGGGAAAGAGAGAGGCACACTGGACCCCTGAAGTGGGAGTTTGAAAATCAAGGGAGGAAAGGAAGAAGCAGATCTCGCACAGCCCTACCTCCCAATTAGCACATCTTTTTCAGAGGTCTTGGAGAAGTCTCTGCTTAAGCAAGTTTTTACAGCAGGAAAATCTCACTGGTATTAAACAAATTAACACAAGAAAGTAAAGGTCAAGAAGATCATGAAATACTCTCTTTTTGTTCCCTGTAGGTAACACCACATATTCACTTTTTCTAATAATAGCAGCTTAGATGCTCTTTAAAAGAAATGCATTAGCAATTAAATGTACAGTGTCATCTCTAAAGGCTAAGGGCTCACTTTGCTGCCACTTTATGGCAACCTAACCTTCACATATTTACTTGTATTGGAGTACTCATCTATAGCTACAGCACAGACTGCACTGTACACACGCTGGTCAGTACCATGTATTCTTTGTCAAAGTGTAATTATTCTGCTCCTAAACTTTCACTTCTAAGCCCCATGAAAAAAACAAATGAGCTTTTGGAGGCAATGACCCATCATAAGCCTGAACAGCTTCTGAACTGCCTAACTGCAAGACTTGGACCCCCTCCTGGAAGCTGGTCCTCACTTTTGCTGACCCCATCCTTGAGCCGTAGGGAGCTCAGGGACTGACGAGGACTGGATAAATGCAGAACATGGGCCAGCCAAGCTCCTTTGAGGACCTTCCTCTCAGCTGCCCTTCGCTGCTTCCTTCTGGGGGAAGAAAGTGGACGCCATGCAGCATGCCATGTCCTGGGCTGCCAGCCCCGCTCTTCTCTGCAATCTGGCACCTACCCCACAGACCTGCACAAAGAAAGTGGACGTTCAGGAAGCACGTGAGAACCTGGCAGCCGAATCACGCACTGAAGACCCCAGCCCTTTCAAAGCAAGCAGCATGACAAACCATCCTGCCAGGGAGGCTCAGCTCCAGCAGCTGCATAAGCTGCTTATTCACGCTTTTAAGTGCTCAAGGTCCACCCACAATCAGTGCTAAAGATCACTGTTTCAGGAAGATGTACAGAAACTAGGACCAGTGACAGCCACTGTGCCCAAGCATGCATGACTGTTTTCTGTGGGTAGGAACTACACGCTTAGCTATTAAGCTTGAAGAGCTTAAGGGTGGGGAATCACTACACTTAATGATGCAGTGTTTCCAGGCTCAGGAATACCTCTGATGTGCAGCACAGAAATCCTGTAAAGCATGGGACTTGGATAGGAGCACTGAGGTGTCTTCTTCAGCTCACTTGGTGAAACCAGACTTCAGTGCAACTGTCACAATTACACACTTTACAAAAAGTTTTCCTTCTGTGGCCTAAATAACCAGTAGAAGAAAACAGACAAAGCACCTTTAAAACAACTAATACAGGTTAAGAAAGCTACTACAAAAAGTCAGAATTGGGGCACATCTCTAGTAAACAATATACAGGCATCCACACCTACTGACTAAGGCTATAAGATATTTGAAGCTGTAATTGTTCAGTGATCACAGTTTCTCACAGGACCATACTTTCAATGATGCCATCTAGCACAAGCTGCTTACAAACCACACCTAAGGAAATCTAACTCCTAAAAAAAAAAAAAAAAAAGTAGAGAAAAGAAAAGGCAGATTGCACAGCTTAACCTCTCAAATTATTTGTTCATAGTTTAGGTATCTACAGTACTTCATGTACCAAATTAGAGGCTGGCAAGAACAAGTGTTATTCAGGCAGCCTTAAAAGAGCTAACTTGAGTTTAAACAGTATGTTACAAATTAGAAGACACGTCTATCCTGAGTCATTTGTTTTCAGTGTACATGCCATTAGCTGAAACCAGTAAGAGAATGAGGTTCTGACGACCTACATATGAATCACTGCGTTTCTCTTTCTGCTAGGCAGTTCCCTTCTTTGTTGGCTGAGTCTAAAGAGATGAAGTTGCTGCTTATGATTGTGGAAGAGTTACATAAAAAAAAAGAAACCGTATGTTAAAATACTGCCAACACAACATAGCTACGGGTAGCTTTAAAGCAGTAACTACTTTGCACTTTATCTAATCGGATGCTTAAGATAACGCCAAGTGCTTCACAAGCGGTTGGCCAGACACTTGTATAGCAACTGCTGAATATTCAGCAACAGTTTGCTCTATAGAAGCACCTGCTGCCCAAAGATCCAAGGCCACTTCACAGAAATTAATGAATTCCCTTCTTCGAAAGAGGCAATTGTGTGGCTGCACTGAAGCCAGATGAGTAAGCACAGGCTGCCTTTGCACAGCCACCCCAAACAGAAGCAGGAGCCAGAAGACAGCGATTCCCATGGATTCCTTCTGATCTTTGTGGGGCAAGAAAGCGGCATCAGCATTAGGTGGGTACAGTAATACAGCTCTGTCTCGCCTGGCTGGGCTTTCCCAGGTTGGAAGCAATCCCCAAAATACGCACATAAAGCAGCTGAAAGCTAGTAACTTGGCTGACAATCGGGCTACACAACGTGCCTAGATCAATACATCCATGCTGCAGGGCAAGCCTAGTTAAAATTCACTTCCACCACAGCCAAATCACCAGCATCTCTCACATTTAGGCAGCCTTGCAGTATTCCAGAGGAGACATAGAAGAAAAAAGGATCCAAGTCTCCCACCACTGGAAAATCTGATTAGCATGAGCTGGAATCATCACACACAACCAGAAACCAAAATGCCACATGCACGTCAGCCATGGCACTTCCCTCACCAGGATCATGCCCCCGACCCACACCCGTCCGACAAGCTGAGTCTGCTAGCTGTGGGACAGATGCAAATCTGAGTTCCTGCACCATCCCCATCCAGTTTCTTCCCAGCAAAAGCGCAGGAAAAGTCACCTCACCACAATCGGAAAGGAAGCAATGCCACATGGAGTTGTGCCAGGCTTGGCTGTCAGACCAAATGTTACTTACTGTTGTATATCCATCATAGAGAAAATCCAAGCTCTCTCATCTTTATTTAAGCAGCCACTGCATTGGAAGGCAAGTATTCTCTTAATTACCGGGTAACAAAGAAGGGTGTGAAGCGTTTCTCACTACTCTGTCTTATAAACACGCCACTCCTCTACCAACATTTGCATATTTACACCAAGAGGGCTATAGACTTTTTTAAAGCACAGATTCTCCCCCAACGTATTTAATTTCCTTTTCAGTTGTCAAGCAGAGGTGGGGAGATGCTGACTTGATCAGATTGGAAACAGGAGAAACTACGTAACAGGAAAATGCAGCAGCACGAAGTGATACAACACTTCTGCATCTGCGTGCACGAGGAAGCTGAGCGTTGGCTCTCACCCACGCAGCTGCGGCTGAGCACAAGGCAGAGCAGGGGCTGCCACGCACAGCGACACGGCTTGCAGGCAGGTTGATGTGGGAGGGCAGAAGTCATCGAAACGTTTCCATCTCCCGCTGCAGCATGGAAGATCACCAAGTCTCTCCATACAGCGGGGAGTTTTAAATCTCTCAGAGTTCGAGATCAGTGTTCAGAGCACGGTTATTTTACTAAGCTGTTCAAATAAGAAGCTATTTTAGGGCCACAACTGAGTTTATTCAATGCAATAACTTCCTCTGACTGTTTAGTTACTCAAATCCAGTATTTCAAGCTCAGTTTAAGGCAAGGCTTCACACACTGCTGCTGTAAATATTGGAAGGGACTTTCAGGGTTAGTTTTATTCCTAAAATCCAAATCTAGGATCGAGTGCTGGACAGCATCCTGGAAAGCTGCCGAAGAGCCCCCAGACAGATGGCAAGCTATGCCTGTGCACAGGGTTCTGCCAGCCTCTGCTTCCTTCGCAAGGTAACATCTGTATCTCATACAGTCCTGTAATTCAAAGACAACAGGTTTTGACCGAAAGACCAAGCTGCAGTGTCCGGGCTGCTCATGCTGAACCACACGAGCAGAGGGCACAGAGGTTTTGAAAGGCTGCTTTGTGCTCTGGATAGGAAGTTCAAGCTGACGTGCTTTTTCCAAGGCAGCGGAGAAAGGCAGCGTGCAGCCTGGAGCCAGCCAGGGAATGGCAGGAGTCAGGAGTGTTTCTACTCTGCTACCTGTCACTTTAATTGGCCATAATAGACATGCCAGACCTCATCACACACAGGGTCTAGAAACAAGCACTCCTTTTCACAGGTCATTGCTTATGCTCTGAAAGTTTTAACATTAAAAGACTTTAGCAGACTGCTAATTTGATCCTCCAAAGAAAGTTAAAAAAAAAAAAGCAATCTCTTTCCCATTACTTTGAAGTTGTGTCCCACCACTCCCTGGGCTGTCGTATGCCCATCAGCCATCACTGGAGGCTCAAAGCAGCCCTTTGCAGAAGAAGAAAACATCCTAGTCTGCAGTGTTAGGAACAAGAGTACGTTCCCTTCACCTTTGGCATGGATAGGGCCAGCACACAGAGTTCAGCATAAAACCCACCAGATCATTTGGCACCTTGTTCCAACACTGACCAGGGCACTTCTAGCTCTGAGCTGCAAGACAGTTTCCAGAGGTGCGAAGTGGCACCATGCTGGCATGCCATGAGGATGTCACAAATGTCACTCAAACTCCAGAGGTGTCCTCTCCAGCAAGAGCATGAATGAGACCAAATTATCAGGGAGTCTCCGGTAACACTTCCAGTGCGAAATGCTCTTGAGTGTGCAAGCTGCCAGACCTCTGCAGACTGGTACCATGGCCCTTCCCATACAGCGAACTGCTGGGACAGCCCGCAGCAGGTACTCACCTGCCACCCCCTCCTCCAGAGCAGGGCACCCAGGTCAGGCAGCTGTATGTTGAGATGAGCTGTGGTCAACCTGGCATCACCTTTGCAGCATGTGCAGGGGTGCTGCAGCCCTTGGTTTAAAAAAAATTATATACAACTGAAAAAAAAAATTATTCATTACATTTGCCAAAAAAGATCTGCACAGCAGATAATAAATGTGACATAATTAACCCTCTTGAGAAGTCTTTGTCTTGAGATGAGACAATCTCTATTTTTAAAGTCAGAACAGCAGTAACAGGGAGGGAGGACAGAAAATGTCAAACTATTCACAGAATCATAGAATAGTTTGGGTTGGAAGGCACCTTATAGATCATCTGTTACGGGCAGGGACCCCTTCCACCAGCCCAGGCTGCTCAAAGCCCTGTCCAACCTGGCCTTGAGCACTGCCAGGGAGGGGGCAGCCACAGCCTCTCTGGGCAACCTGGATCAGGGCCTCACCACCCTCGGAGTGAAGAATTTCTTCCTTATATCTAATCTAAATCTCCCCTCTTTCAGCTTGAAGCCGTCAGCCCTTGTCCTATCCCTACCTGCTCTTATAAAAAGTCCCTCTCCAGCTCTCTCGCAGGCCCCTTCAGGCACCGGAAGGCTGCTCTAAGGTCTCCTTGGAGCCTTGTCTTCTCCAGGCTGAACAGCCCCAGCTCTCTTACCAGGGATCTTTTCGTGGGACTGATGCTCGGGCCTGCCCCTGTTAAACCTGCCCCTCTGGGCAATGGGGCCAGTGAAGGTAGCTCTAGTATATCACGGGCAGTAGCACTTACCATCATGTTGACATGGACAGTTGGTGACAAAATTACGAGCACTGCTGCGCCCTGGGCAGCATACAGCCAACCACAGGCCAGATGCCAAAACATTCCTCACACACAGGAAACACAGAGCAGCAGTTCATAGCTAAAGGCACTCCAAAGATACCCCAGTATACACCAGCCTTAAGACCAACAGTTACAGGTAAGCTCAGATTATGCTATTTTGAAGCAATACAACAAGTGAACATCTATACCATGTTAAAGAGAGCTGGAGGCTGCTTGCAAATAAATGTCTTTAAGCCTAAAGCATAGTCCAGCACTTGCTTCTCAGTTCAGTCCCTTAGTTAACCAAGCCTGTAAGTTGCAAGATGATCTTTGCAACTGCTGTTTGCTGCTCAGGAGACAGCTGAGCTCACACACTAACTTGTTCTCCTTGACAAGCCTCAAGGTCACCCAGTTGGGTACTCAGTAAATAGCAAAAAACTTGCATCATACTTACCCACGGGTGCTGCAGACACACGGGTGAAGAGGTCCTTCTGCAGACTTAGTCCTGCTCCAGACCATGGCCGGGCGAGGACGAGAGTACTCCCAGTACTTTCAGGAGTACCAACAGGCACAAACCGCGTGAGGAACAGGAAGAAGCTGTCCCAGACAGGACCAGTTCTGCCTATGTCTAAGCTAATAATTTACAGGAGCCCTGGTCAAACTCCCTTCCCCCAAAGAATGCAGAAACTAGTATTTGCATTTGTTTTCTATACTACTGCAAGTTTGGCCTCCAACAAACACAAGGAAATAAAGACATTTAAAGAAAAGCAAAGAAAATAAGATTTTTGCTTCACAAATCATATTTCTGCCTTCCCATCCACGCGGGTTAGATTACACTGCAGTCTCCAGAGGGGAGGAACAACTGGGGAATGGGAGCAGTGTCAGACCCCAAGAGGCAGAGAAACATCTTGAGTTTCCCCAGCACACTAAGAAATCCAGCCATGCTTGATGATGAGTAGTTTACATTGGCAAGCAGAGGGAAAGCATTAAGTATGTGGCTTTGCTCTAGTTTAGATGGAAACACTTCCCAGAGCTCATTGAACACTCTGAATGCAGACAAGCCTAAAAACTAATTTACTTCATGTTTAAGAAATACTGCGGTAGCTCTGAAGAGCTCTTCATTAAGAGGAGGAAGGAGCTCCAGGACCTTGGCTGCTCTTCAGCTGGTGGCTGGGCAAACCATGGGTTACGACGTCTCTGTGGCAGGAATAACTGGAATTGCCGCCTTTATCCAGCAAAGTTTGCAAGCACTGATTTTTAAAAATTTTCAGTCTCATCTATTTATAAAAGGCATTTTATTTATTTTTAAAGAAAGGCTTTCACATACCTGTTCTTTTATTTTCTCACAATAATGTGAATGCACTTATTTGTAGAAGGGCTTTGCTTTATTATTTCTAGAAGTCTGCCAAGCATATCATAGTGCTCAACACATGACAAACACAAATTAAGAACCCAGTGATCATAAACTCTGGCACATTCAGCAGACTGGGTTTTTTCACTTTTATGGTAAAACAAAAAACATGGCTTATTTTAGAGTTTATAGCTATGCGTAGGCAGGAGATATTTCTACCCTTGAACCTGCACAGACAAAAACAGATAGGGACCAAGTAGAAATCATTTATAACAACACTAGTTTGCACACTGAAAACAAGATTAAAAGCAGAGCCCTAGCCGGAGACCCCTACTACTAACCAGCAGCATTAGCTGCAACACAGCACCCAAAGCACTGGTTTATGTTGTCAGGAAGCACTTACAGAGCCTGTCTTCTGTTCGGTGTAGTGACCAACGTAAATGACTATGGAAAGAACAAAAGGAATTACATTATTACGCTGCAGTTCAGAACTCAGGGGGTCAGCTACCTAAACACGGCCAGCATTTGGGAATATTAAAGCTTGGATAATGGTTAACTCAGCAGCAACCCATGATTAGTTTTATAAACATTTAAAGTATTTCTCTAGGACACTATATTCAAAAGACTGAAAGAGTTCAGACCAAGGTATGCTTGACACATGTAACAGGACTGGTTAATCAGTAACTGAAGCAAAGCTACTGCATTCCCCTTGCTATTTTGGCATGGAAAGTGTTTTGTTTTGCAGCCTTCACACATGTCTAAGACTCCCCAGCCACCACGGTGATAAGAGCCCTGACAAGGCAGCCACAGCTGAGAAACATCTGCATGTCAGGTGGCTTCTAGGAGATTTGCTGCTGTTTGCAGTAATTCTTAAAATAACAAAGCTAAAAGAAGCCCATTAGAAGAGGTTTTAAAACTGCTTGGAGGCTACCACATCCAGCAGTGGAACAGCTCAAGCTCCTCACAATTTGGGCAGAGGCTGCCAAACAGCCACTAGAAATTCCACCGTTTCCTCCTGTACCCAGTTGTGCGAATAAAACTCCACACTACTGCACATATCTGGTGGTGCCACCATGCTATTCCCCCCTCCCCAGAAATCAGAAGGGCCACAGGCAGAAAATCACTCGCATCACCAACCAGTACACATTTCACTTCTTACTGAGAACCCAGAAACGACTAGGGAAGGGCAATCCAGTCCCATCACTGGGGAGCAGCCCCACACTCAGCACACCATCTGACTGGTAAGACTATTTTTAACCAGAGCAGCTACGATAGCCCTTAAAAGGGACCAAAAGAATCACAAATTATACAGGTATAATAAGAGCTTGAATACAGGTACCATGAAGTTGGTATTCAGGAAGCCTATTCTGAACCTATTTCAGAAGCGTTCTCTCATCTGTCCCTCCTCCTTAACATAAGTAGTTAAATCAGACAAATAACAATTTATCTGGAAGAGACCCCATGTTATTTGTGCCCCAAAGCCATTAACCTTATAGATCTGCCAGAACGAATGAAGATTATTGCTACTATCACAGCAGCAGCGCTAAGCTGCCACCCAAATATCAGCACTAGCGTGGCACAGAGGCAGGATGGCAAACGCTGCCATAGATCACTTCTGCACAACAGAAAAGCGCAATTGCCCGTCTCCATTTCAGAGACACGCCAGACAACTCCAGACCAAGACCTGTTTGCATCTCCTACACCCCCACCGCTGATAGCTTCAGAGGAAGACCTCTGCTGTGAGCTGGCTTCTTACGCTGCCAAGCACATACAGCACAGGCCCATCTCTACTCATTTAAGCTCATTAGAGGCAGGACCACTTCACCAACTGCATTAGGGCAACACAGGTCCCACATGAGGGCTGCACGCGAGATCCATAGTTACAGAACAGACTGTCGTGACAGCCACATACTAACCGCAAATCATTTTTTCCTGGCTATGTCACCAGCATCCCAGAGCCAGCAAATGCATCCAGAACCACAGTTGGGTATTAAAAACATTCAACAAGAAGTAATAGCAATCCAAACACATCACCAGTGCCACAGAAAATAATCACAGAACAAGCTGCTTGCTTGCATTCACCCTTAAACAGTACTCTTTTCTCCTCTTCCCCTTTTAAAGACTTAAAGCCCAGATACTCGGGTGTCTCCAGGTGACGGATCTGAGTGCCGCACACGGCTCAGCTACGCAGGAAGACACCCCCGGATCACCATGCATGGATGCTGACACAGCCACACACAGTCCTGCATTTTCCCCATGTTAAGAGTATTGCCAGAGCTCTCCAGGACCCGCTCATCCCCGCGGCGAATCCAACCTTTCAGCGTACATGACTCCGGAGAGAAAAAACCCCTCCCTAGGCAAACAAGAAAAAACCCACAAACCAAACAAACAATAAACCGGCACGGTTTCGCTATACCTGCCTCACTGCCCGGATTTCAAAACGCTCCGTGCAATCATGCGAATGCAGATACCGCAGCAGCAAGCTCACGGAGATGCTCTCCCCCCCCCCGACGCCGCACACACCAACCCCCCCCACTTCCCTCACGCCGCAGCCCCGGCGCGGGCACCCCTCCGGGGCAGAGCGGGAGCCCGCGCCGGGGCTGCGGCGTGGAAATCCCCAACACCGGCCTCAAACTCACCCCGCACGAAGGTACCGGCTGCCTCCCGCCTTCTCCTCCCGGGTCCCCCGCACCCGGCCCAGCGCCGGGAGGACGCTGCCGTCCCCACGCCCCGTTCCCGCCCGTACACGGG
>Ga0065711_1036430_pt1 | contig 20993 bp, 10 predicted proteins | sample Hoacrofraction12_FD_59098 | JGI IMG/M metagenome (GOLD analysis project Ga0065711, IMG submission 59098) | Hoatzin crop microbial communities from Cojedes, Venezuela - Epithelial fraction 12 v2 (version 2) | ecosystem: Host-associated > Birds > Digestive system > Esophagus > Crop | place...
GATTGGGGGAGGGGGTGGGGATGGGGGTGGGCAGGAATCCCTTTTTTCCATGATTTTAAAATTTTTCTGTGGGTTAATTCTTTTTCCATTGAGTTTGGCAAGTTTTGTGAAATTCATGAGTTTGGCGATATCTGCAAGCTCCAGGAAACCCATGGGTTCAGTAGAGGAGATGGAGCTGAAGGCAGCAGCAGGATACCCTGATGCTGGCCTCTTGAAGGAATTTACTTTCTAAAGAGGCAAAATAAAAAGCAAAAACAGTTCTGTGAGATATAAAAAAATGAAGAAACAAATCAATGGCTTTCACAAGTAAAAATTAAATAAACAGTAGAACATAGTTAGAAATGGCACACTCCTGAATACTAGAAAGTGTGAACACTGTCAAAATAATAACTTAGAAAGTAATTTAAGTTCAATGGTTAGCAGTATTTTATCTACCTGTATCTGCTACTGGCTCTCCTCTTCCATGCTTTTATTAATTCAGCAGTGCCGCTTGCATTTCCAGAGGGAAGAAGCCTTGCTGTTATCACCCCCTGGAGAAACTACAGAGAGAATTTGAGTCTGTGTGCATGCAAAGAGACAGAAGACCATAGAAAGAAGTAAATGGGAAAAGACATTTGTTGTGTCGCACAATACAACTGATTTAAGCATTAGGAAATAAAAAAATACAGCACATTTAAACTCAGGAAAGTATGATCAGCCCAATTGCTTAAAACCTTATCTTGGAGGAGTGATAGAATTTGATCCGAAAGATGCTAAATACTTCCTCCTTGGTAACAGTAAATATGTAATTAACAGCAAACTGTTCTGTTGATCTTCTCTATTGCTTAATGCTACCAGTGGGATGAATTTCAAAAACCTTTCATTCAGTTTGTTCTTAACATGGTTTGGAACAATTACATTAAACATAAACTGGGTAGTTTTCCAAAAGCACACCATTGTTGATTTTCCACAGGAGTACCCTGGGTCCTATAAACCAGGTGTTGTTGTAGCATATTGGAAATGAAAGGCAACATTTCAGAATTTGTAAAAGACATATTATGTATGCTACGGCGCCTCGCCATGTTCATGCAAGAGAGGTTCTTCCCAAGGCTTTAATTGACACTTAGCTTCTTTTACAGCTTGTTCGCCCAGACAGCCTGCATGAAGCAGTCACTTAAAGTGTAGCTTAGAGTATTATAAAACACATCTTTACAGGAAATAAGAACATTCATTTGATAATTGCCATGACAACTCAGCCATGTTAGATTTAAAAATCATTAGTTTCGTATCTGTGAGATGCTGAGTGCTTTTCCACCTCTGGGCATTCACAACAAGAAGGAGCACTTGCTACACTGCCTGGAGGTGCCTTTTCAGTGTGAGCTGCCCGGTGTTGACCATGGCTATAGCCACTGTGGATGGCGGAGGGGCTGCAGGAGGCAGGGGCATCATCACACGGGAGAGCCTCAGTCATAGGTACAACCCTAACAAAAATTATTCAGAGGTTTATTGGACTGAGCAGTATATTCACCCACTCATGTTACAGTAAGCCCTTTTTGAGTGAGAAAATGCAATTCAGCTGCAGACCTAGAGATGCAGGAAGAGTGGCAAATAATGCAACCCACAACAATCAGGAAATACTTGTTCAACAAACTCAAAATGTTCCTGAGAAGCATGCTGACGGCTGAATCTTTTTGACAAAAGCAAGATGTGAAGTGCAGGGGGATGGGATGAAAAGTTTGAAGATGTACAGGTGAAAAGATGGTTGATTCCCCGAGACAGGATTTCATAGCTTCCAGACAGCCAGGGAATAACTAAAATGTAATTTGATTTGCTTCAGAGTAATTGCTTTACAATTCTATCTTCTAGGAAACTTGGAATTCAGTTCTTTGCTATAATTTTGCAGCAATAACATGTTTGCTATTAGTACACCTGCATTTGGGAGAGGTTTTTTTTGTGTTTTGTTGTTTTTTGTTTTTTTTTTTCCAAAGGGATGAGGAAAGTGATGGGGAAAGAGAGAAGGAAATAAATGTTCTTTCAAAGAAAGAAGGATTTCCTGCTTTTAAAGCAGTTTTTCACTGCCGCTATTAAAATTCAGGTCCATTGCCATGGAGGAATTAGTTGATCAAATTAGAAAGTCTGCATATTTGTTTTCTAACTGAAGATATACTGAAGAACTATTTTATTAACAAACTAATATATCTAGTAAATTTTCATTCTGCTGTTTATACTTTAACCTGAACCACTCTCTCCCTACTCCTCTCACAACTACCAGCCCCAAGAGCAATCACTACAGTCTTTCTTGCTAAAACCAAGATTATTCTTTAAAGTAAGATATCTCTAAATAGTGATCACTCATCACTATTGATTCTGTTCTTAAACAGTCTTAAGAATCTGCAAGTATAGAGAAGGTTTATGAACAAAATGTAAAGATATACAATATAATACTACTGATTTCTATTGGCAAATATGCTTAGCTAGCTTTCGTAAACCACAGGCATGTACTAAACAGCAATATGAGCACGCACACAACAGCAAAATAGTGCCAACAGGTTGATACTGCATACCAATCCTCAGCTATGTTTTCGCCTTTTAACTTCATTGACTGTAGGAAGTTAGTTCACTGAAGTGTAGTGTAGTTTTTAATGATGACTGAGATGAAGGGGTACATGCTATGAAGGAGTATAGCAAACAGTTGCAAGCTTTTCATCAAAGGGTGGATTTTATGCACCCCTCAAGACAGTTACAAGCTCAGACAATGTTCCATAATACATTAAGGGCTGTGTAATGGATTGCTACAGTTTTTATTAATTTACCTTCTGACAAAGCTGTAACACATGGCTCTGCAATGCACAGCACCTGCTGGCTATAGTGTTAGACAAGTTTCTCAAAAAATGATCTGCCACCCAAAGCCAATGTAGAATTCACAAGTTTCTTCTCATCTTTGTAGTACTATTTTCAAAAGGATGACTTACCTGGTTTTGAATTGCATGGGACTATAGCAAAGGAATTGTAATGTCTTCATCCAAGCTACTCAGCATGTGTACCTAAGAAATATCATAAACAAATACACCACAGCCACAGGCTGCTCTGATTCATACAAATGGATTTGCTAACTCAACCTGACAACTCAGCTGATTAAACAAATAAAATCTCTTGGATAACACCAGTGTTGATAATAACATTTTCCAAATGGGACAGCTATATTTTAAGCTGAAAGTGAGTATACAATTGCAAGTTGTTAGAGGTCGTGGAAAAACTTGTACAACAGCTAAGAAGAAAAAGCAGGTATTTTATAAAAGACTGGCTCTTTTCTCATCCTTATTTATACTAGCGGTTTCTAGCAGATACACATGTTAACCAAGAAACTCGTCAATGTATAAGGTAAAAGGCTGAGCAGGACACAAGCTGCTGAGCTCTGCTGGGTGTATTAGCTGTGGAGGTGGCAACACAGGCTAGCCAAGAGAGGCACTAATGCTGCAAATGGATCCTCCTTTCTCCATCCCGCTGACATGTCTCCTTAAATCCTTCCTGCCCCTGGGAATCACAGTGTGGCCAGGGGACTGGGCAAGGACGAAGGACCAAGCCTGGAGACACTCACTGCAGCAGCCTCGCTGTACATCTAGGGACAGGAGAGTGCACGGGCAGTGGTGGCGAAGCGGCAGAAAATGAGAAAGTCATGCTCATTAGAAAGTCCTACAAAAAATAATATGTCAAGAAAACGGTTGGGAACTGCTGGTTTATATCTTGCATTTTGAAAAGATGCCATCAGCCCCCATCAAAGAAACTCTTGGAACTAAATGGAGACAAGCCAAAATCTACAATGTTTCTGACACCCGCTTGAAATATTTAGCTGCAACCAAAGAAAACCAGAAAGCACTCAAACCGCTCAAGGGAGAATACTAAGATGAAAGAAGATATCATTAATATAATTTTGCATACAGAAGATGTACAAGACAGCTCTTCTTCTAAAAAGAAATAGCAATTTTGTGATATTTAAAATTAATTTTGATACTCTCATTGCTTTTACAGAAAGCTTTCCAGAGATAATGGAAATGGGAAAGAGTTCTTGGAATTAAGAATGATTTGAGATGATGGGACAATGCTCAAATGATGCTGTAACATTTGAAGAGTGAATTAGTGTTGTCACCAGGCTCTTTTTTTTTTTTGCCACTTGCACTGAATTTTTAAGAGCAATTTTGCAAATATTACCAGAAATGTCCATTTATATAATAGTGTCCTGTTATTTAAAAAGCTTTCATTGACACTATAAAGTGTAAACACAAAAACTAACAATTGTCAGTGGATTTCATATGATTCTAAAATGGAAAACAATTAATGAGTTGAATTTATATATTCTCGATTGCTGTAAAGGGTCTGTTTCAAACTGGAAACTAGCAAAATAAGCAAAATGTACCAAATTAGAGATGATTTTTTCCCAAAGCCCAAAATTTTGAAACTGAGCCTAAACATGTTTTGTGTTCTTTTGAACAGTAGAAATCAGCCATCCAAGAGCTGAAGACTGCATATTAGAAACAGAAACTGATTGCTTTTCCTAACTAGCAGATTGAGCACAGAACTTCATGTTCCTATTTGTGCACAATTTCAGTGATGAAAAATACCAACTTGTATGAAATGGATAAATATGTGCAGTGCTGGGAACCCAAAGTTATACTTGCCAGTGCACCCGCGATGATACATCTTGTCCAAGGGAAAATTTTAACAGATGTTACAGCTCCACCTACTGAACCAAGGCGAAAGGATTGGAAGGGGTATGATTAGTCACTGTAATGAACTTGAGCAACTGAAGATCTATGCAGACCCCGAAACTGATTTTTTTTTCTGTTTGACACAGCCATCTGATCAGCATTTGCACTCCTGCTCAGGATCAGGTAGTGTCAGGTACAGTAGGCAATACTAAAGAAGTGGGAGGCAATCAACTTGTCCTGTTAGAAGCAGCAGCCTGTTTTTGAAACTTGCATGAATTGTTATGGGTTCATTTCTGCATTTACTTACAGTCATTGACTATCATGAAAGTCAAGTTTTGTATGCACAGTCTTCACTTCAGAAGGATGCTGCTGCTCCAGTGTTTTGATGAAGCAACAGATGCTCTGTCTATCCCAGAATCATGAAGGCTGCATGAAAAGAAGCATAGCCAGCAGGTCAAGGGAGGTGATTCTGCCCCTTTACTCCGCTCTCGTGAAACCCCACCTGGAGTACTGCCCAGAGAAGCTGTGGCTTCCCCCTCCCTGGCAGTGTTCAAGGCCAGGTTGGATGGAGCTCTGAGCAACCTGGTCTAGTGGAAGATATCCCTGCTCCTGGCAGGAGGATTGGAACCAGATGATCTTTAAGGTGCCTTCCAACCCTTACCATTCTATGATTCTATGATTCAGTAGACCTTCTTGCGGCCTTTCAGTACTTAAAGGGTAAAGGGGGCTTATAAGAAAGATGGGGACAAACTTTTTAGCGGGGCCTTTTGCAATGGGACAAGGGGTAATGGTTTTAAACTAAAAGAGGGTAGATTTAGACTAGATATAAGGAAGAAAATCTTCACTATAAGGGTAGTGAAACACTGGAACAGGTTTCCCACAGAAGTGATAGATGCCCCATCCCTGGAAATATTCAAGGTCAGGTTGGACAGGGCTCTGAGCAACCTGATCTAGTCAAAGATGTCACTGCTCACTGGAGGGGGATTGGACAAGATGACCTTTAAAGGTGCCTTCCAACCCAAACCATTCTATGCAGCCCTTTAGTGCCATTTTTTGGTGTACAACAAAAACTAAAGAAAAGGTTGGTCAATGTGAAGTTCCCTTTAAACTGGAGGAATATCTGGGAGCTTAAAAAAATTAGTCTTAGAAATAAATATAATCATGTAGCTACAGTTTTAAAACATAGGCTCTGCTCTCTAATCTGGTGGCAGTAAGCGTGATTCAGATAGGCTATTTCAATGAATTCTGGGTCTCATATATATGCCTCATGGGTTCAAAGAGTGGCTCAGAGCCAGAAATTCTGGGTATTGCAGAAACATTTAAGACAACAGCAGATCAGCCAAGTATTCCCTACACATTGGGACCATGCTGACAGGGGAGAAATAATTGAAAGATGCTAAAGTGAAACTAGTGTTTAAAACTTACTAACAAAAGCACAAAGGAATATGGCAACACAGCAGAACAGGAAGAGTAGGGATAGCATAAATCTTTCATGCCACGCAAAAGATTCTTAGGATGAGCTGAAACAGTGCTCTCTGAGTCTGAAAGCCAGCAGATCTAATTATTGCACCTGAAGCAATGGAGTGTTCAACAATATGATGGATGTAATAGGTGAAGGATGAGGCATTTAGTCCAGGGGATTGCCAGAGTCCAGACACCCATAGAGCACTGGGAACGGCAGAACATGAAACATGCAGAACCCAGAATGTCCAAACAAAATTATAATAATTAAAAAAAAAACTGCACAGAGCATAAACCAAACAAGAAATGGCACTGATAATAACTGGAACTTGAACGTATGCCTAAAGATTTCATGCTGTAATTAAACAACTTCAGTGCTGGGGAGATGATAGCTAAAAAGAAAATATTGAAGTCATTGGGTAGGGAATGTGGAGTCAGACTGTCTGAAAGGTAGACTTAATTGTGCCCATCTTGGTCCTGCATATAGTGTGTTTAGCTTGCCACTTGTCTGTGTAAAGGAATTTTCTTGACAAACACAGTCTGAAGTGCTGACTTGGATCCCAAGCCAGGAGGAAATGCAGGCATGGGAGGAAGGTAGCCAATGAGGAGCCAATCCTAAAATAGCCAAGTGTGGATGAAAATGGTAGTTTCCATCAACACAGAGAGACAAACAGAGAGAGACAAGACTTATAAATTGGAGATTTATAGCATAAATAACCCCATCTCATCTTTGATTCTTAAAGACTCAGTGAATGAAGAAAACGATATAGAAGCAAGGAAAAAAAACACCTGTATTAGGGTTGTTGAACAGTGATAATGACAGAGTTCAGCATGAACTCTTTCAGACTGATGTGTTTCGTGGAGAAGCTGAAGGACATAGAGAGCAGACAGATTTTAGCTGACATGAACAACAAACATGATTCTGTGGCATTTCCACTGAAAAAGTTAGGAAAACAATTTACAAATTAAAGGCAACAGTATAAAGAATCAATCAGATCCATCTTTTTTTTGCCTTACAGGCGCCTCCCCCAACTAAATAAAAAGATTTTGAAATAGCACACATTGGTGGATGAAACAAAAAGGAGCAGGTAAACACCAGCTGAACCAAGCTCTGATCTCTTGGGTGAGAGAGGTAATATATGGAGTTGATTAGACTTCATTTCATTCTAATATCACTTTCTCAATTTGTAACAAATGTAAGAATGTGGCAGCACATTATAAGATCTGAAGAGATTCTGATTTCATAGCGAAAATGAGGAAGAGCAAATAAGATACATTAAAAAAGAGAACTAGCAATCGGTACTTAAAATAGAACAAATCACAGAAAAGTCCATTAAATATGACTGAGAACCAAGATAATGGGCTTAATATTTAAAAGTGATTGAACAAAGAAGGGACATGCAAATGATATGAATATAATGCTAGAAAGAGACGAGACTCCGAAAATGATGGAGAAGGTGAATATTGTCACTAAACCACATGTTTAGAACAAAAGAATAGTCAGTTTATTTTCAGAAGGAATGATATTTTTTGGTCCCTCAAAAATGATTTTAGTATTTACCTAGCATCTGCAGCGAGTGTGGCACTGGACATTTATTGCTACAGGAGACTCTAATCACAAAGCGGTACATGCTGCGGTGGCATTGCAGGAGCACCGTGTACCACAGGCTCTCTAGCCTTAACTCTGAAGAATTACAAGTGACTTTCAGAGGTCATTTGGAAGATACCAGTTAACTTGCTTTCTGCTGGAGAAACCGAAAGGCTGAGTGCTGCAATCCTTTCTGATCCAGAGTGATTTCCAATTCAAAACAGGAAACCTGCAGCTGCTCGTTTCTTGACATTACTTAACAGGCATCCACCTTGACTTCAGGCAGTGAAAAGCAACTCCTCAGGGCAGAAGCTAAAGATTTCGCTAAGTTAATATCACAGCTCTCCAACATTCACCTTCTTCAGGCCAGCACTCTATAGCGTTATCTCTTTATTCCTCTTAACTTTGTGCTCAGCATTTTACAAGATGTCACCCACAGTTTCATATCTCTCCCACTACCAAGAGTACCTTTCAAGTTTTATGTATGCCGCTTTCTACTTGGCTCAGCAGTTGACTTTAGGTATCTATTTCAGCTTAAATGTTTACAAAATTCATACAAATACTTGAGTAGGTAATGAATTTGCCCAAACATGTGTAGCAACTGAACAAATTTTATATAGCTTAGATTGGAAAATTTTGCCTAGCAGGAACAGTTACTTTATTATTGTTAAGCAGTTATCACTACTAGAAAAAAAAGTAGGAGAAATGCTAAGAGTGCTGGTCATTGACCCCAACATTTAAATATAGCTATGTAAAGCAAGAGAATTCCTTAAAAGAGCCCTTAGTCAAGCTCAGCAGAATATAAAAGTAAAGGCACAGAGCAAGAAATACTTGTGACAGGGTAAGACAGCCACTGGGCAAGCCTGAGACAAAAAAGAGGAAAGCCACATGTTTGTCATCCAGTTTCACAAGTTTGAGCCGAAGCAGCTGATTTGGTGATTAAAATTTTGTTTGAAGTATAAGTAAGATCATCATCCAAAACACACAGCAGACCCTTGGTACTTTCCCATTTACATTGTTGGGCTCATCAGCTTGCTGAGTTTATAAAACAGCTACTACAAGGACTTTTATAAAAAGTGCACTTGTTTGAAAATAAGTGTGAATCATTTATGACATCCAACTGTGTGTATGACAGGTACAATCTGCACCTCACCCTGCAGCAAAGAAGCAGGTTACAAGCAACGCGTAGGGAAAGAGCACTCCACTGGCCAAATACTATTAATTCAAGAAGACAGAAACAAGGTCAAGGTTAAGCATTTCTGAAGAATCTACTTTTGGACTGTACAGCTACCAAAGATACAAGAAAATGTGCACCTAAACAGCAGTAAGCTAAATCTGATAAAAAAGGTAGACCAGATCAAAATAAAAATCAAGTCTTGTCATACAAGGACCATCAAGCAGGGAACAGCATGCCAAAATTTGAAATTCATCACTGCCAACATCTTAAGAAGAGTGGAAGCAAGTCTTCATAAGGACTTGCTTGAAGGTCTTACAGAAGCTGTGGCACCAGCACCTCTCTGCCACAGCCACAGGCTGTAAAGCAAGATGAACCCAGATAACTGTTTTTGTGGGCCAGACCTGAAGCTGTCTGACATAGGCTGAACACCCAGAAAACCCAAGACCACTCTGTGCCAGACATCTGGTTTTTGAGATTCCAATATGTTTATTCAGATGAGCTGCATTTCACACACTGGAAGGTGTGTGAGCTTTAGCAGAGCTCTTGTACCTGTACCTCATCTACAAGACTCAGTAGCATGTTATAGATTATACCTGTGCTACAGACTGATAGGGCTAATGATCAATCTTTCCATAAAGAACTTGTGTTAACAACTTAGCTGCTAAATAACCGACTGCTTCAGCTTGTACACTTTGTCAGAGTCTGTCTGTGCTGATATCTGAGAGAGCTGGATCAGGTCCCAACAGGAGTGGGAATCTGTCCACTAATAAGGCATGAAAAGATTTACTTCAGGAGCAATTCTGTGTAAATGATGTGTTAAAAGATTAAGGGTCTCTTATAAAAGAGCTGCATAAATGACCTATTATCTTGTATTGCAACTTTTATACACTTTGGAGACACTCAAGAAAAAAAAAAAACAAGAGTACCTCTTAAGGTAATTCTATTTTGTACCATGTTTGCTGCCTGAAGTTGTAGTGACTGCTAAGTTTTTTTGTCACAAATGGTTGTACTTAAGCAGACTTGCCTGCCAATGTGATTTGAACTTTGCTTAAATTATGAGTCACCCCACCATCTAAGTCAATTTCCCACCATGACAAAAAGGTTATTTAAGCTTTCAAGTGTACTGGTTTGAAAATTAAAATATCTAAGAGTGTAACAATAATGAAAATCTGCTCACCTGAGTCTAGAAAGGAAAAAAAAGGCGGCATGCGGTTTGCCTCTGCTTTCTTAGCTTGAAGAAATAGTCTCATCTGTGGGTCAAAACACAGTAATAACTACATAGTCTTCCAGGGATTGTCATCCTGAAAGGCTGAAATATTTGACATGTAAATAAGTTTATTTGCAGATCACAAAGTGAAAACTCTATTATGTGGAGAGTATTAGGTGCATAAGAAGAAAAGAACACACAACCATTCCAGAATTACTAAAGTGTCCTGGATGACCTCTGTACGCTTTGTGGAAAAGCAGAGGATTTTTCTTTGGAGTAAGTTCGTCAGATCCCTCTAAGGAAGCTTCAGTTTGAGCATTCTGAATCCAACGGAATTGGATACTCAGCTAGAAACAAGATTTATAATAGGATGCTGGGGCCATCCCCATCAGCTGGGGACTGACAATTTACCGGTCGGTGGGATTTAATAACACACAGGAGTAGGCCTGGGGCATGGCTGTCCTGCAGAGTTACTAAATCACAGATCAGGAATCACTGTCCTATGTGAAAAGAGTTGTAGCAAAGAGCAAGGTGGAATCCAGCCTGAGTTGCTGGGAGAGGCAGAGGTAGCCTTGCTCCTCTGCCCTGCTTATGTTTCCTTGTTAGCTCTTCCCTTTCCTGGTTATAGGTTTTAGCCAAAGCCTTTGGAAGACTCTCACCATAAAGGACAACATCTTTTGTGTTTCCTGACTACTGAGCATAGCTTTGCTTTCTGTTCTTCCTTCTCCCATTTGCAGGGAGCTCTGCTCTGAAATCAAAGATTTCAGCCTCCCTTTTCTCCCTGTGTGTTGGTCTCACCAGTGCTTCCTGCTGAAATCTGCACCAAAGCATGGGAGATTAGAAGTGGAGGCAGTACCACCAGCTGCCACAGCCTTTCTGTAGGAGTCACGTTTCATAACTTCTATTCTTTTTATTTTGTCACGTCTTCCCTTGACCAGGTACTTCCTTTCTATTTAGTCCATTTCTGCTTCCTGTAGGATCAAGATTTCTAAGACATTCCTTCTAAAAATTCAGAATCAGGATTTATTGTCATATCTGACATTCTCCCCAGCTAAATGTCAAGAAGTTCCCAACAACTTTGAGCTTTCTTCTGAAAGAAGATGGATTTCTTCATCACTGGATGACGTGTGTGGTGGTATGTTAATGATGCTTTACAAAAACTAACTGAAACTAGAGTTCTTATGGGTCTATACTAAGACTCAAAAATAGAGCTGAGTCAAACTCCAAAATAAATACAGAGATTATTCACTAAATTAAACATCCCCTATTTCCACTGGGGCTTCCTCCTTTATAAGAGCTGAACTTGCCTTCCCCTCCCCCCGTGCCCTGGTAGTTCTTGTCAAAAATTCCCAGCTAACACAGGCAGTAGATTTCTTTTTTGGTTTTTTTTTTGTTATTTTTAAAACATTTTCTGTACTCTTCATCCAACCTCATTGAAACGTGGCTGAGTATTGCTATAATGCTGTCCCATTCCTTTTCCACAATGAAGTCTTGTCACTGCCTTTCCGTATTCCTTTATAAAAAAAAAAATAGCACAATCATTCACATGATATTTTTTCACCTCCAAAGGTGTTATTAACTTACCATAATAACAGAACCTTCTCCTACTGTGTCTGCCAAAGAAATTATCCCAGTAGCACAACGAAGCCAAGTCACCTGTCCAGCAGCCCAGCATTCAAAGTGTTTCCGTATATAGCTGGGCTCTTCATTGTCCTTAATATTTATGTAATAAATAAAAATTAAAGTTCCTAGAGAAAAACATTAATTCTTTCAAACACACACAAAGAGGGCTATTATTTTCTGAGATATGCTTTACTATGGAAGTAAAGGTAGCAGTTTTAGGTCCCAATCCTACTAGGAAATACCACTGATGGTACAAATGGGTGGTCACTGGACCTGCTGCAGGAAGTAGAGTTGGCGGGGTGTGGAGGGATGTGTTCTGATCTCTCTTTCTAAATCTTACCTCTTTTAGATGCCTGGACCATCAGGACTAGGATAATGCCCTGTGCTGATTCAGGCCAAGACAATGAGAGGAGAAACTAAGGGAAATGTTGGAGAACATCAAAGTGTCTGTAAAATCAGAAATGTAAAGGAAAAAAAAACCTAGACCAAGTGCCTCTGTCATGCGTAAGGCACAAGCTAAAAAAAAAAAAGGTTCTTGCATTATGTGTAAAGCTCTATAAGGACACTAAAGAAAGTCCACCCCAAAGGCAGGTAAAGGGCAAAAAATTGTCTGCATGGAATCTACATGAATTCTTGTCCAAATACACTAGGTCAGGCTGATTTCTGTTGTAATAGCCAAAGCCACCGGGTATGGATTTTGCTTGAAGTATTTTAACAGTGTTAAACCTGGCCAAATAAGCAACTGGACTCTATAAAAAGCAATGACGTCCCAAATGATACTTCATGGTTACTACATATTAGCATGGCTGCACATAAATGATATTTTAAAATCATTATAAAGCTATCACCATTAAAATTATAGCTTTGTGTACTTACTGCTTACATCATAGAAGGCACCAAAACATTGCACTAATTCACCCTCAGTATTTAAAAGAGAGTATTTAGAAGCGAGTGGCACCTCCACAACACATAGAAACTTCATAACTTGTGATAGATTCTCTGGTACCTCGTCACTCCAAAAGCCTTAGGACAACTGTCTGAAATAATAAAAAGTATAATTCCTGCACTATTTTTTCAAGAATAGGAAAGAAACTTTTTGTTTCATTGACAAATTATAAATGAAAGAATTATCCTCGAGATAATTATCTTCACAAAAGAAAGGATGAGAACAGTGCCAATTGTAATGAGTTTTTGTTAAGGAAATTAAAACCATAGCCATAATCTGCTAAAAGTTAGCTTTCATTTTTTTCTGAGACCTGGGATCAATAGTTCTGAAATTTATGTTGCAACTACTATTTCTGCAGAGATCTTTTCAAGGACTACATCTGAAGAAGATAGCAAAAGTGGCTGATCACTCAGCTAGAAACCTGTGGAAATCGGCTATAAACGTGTAGTGGAACAAAACTGTTTTGTTAGCATAATCTTGCAGCCTAAAGAACTGGGTTTAGATCCATTCTTTACCACACATTCATTGAATATCTGAAAGAAATCAAGTGCATGACTACAGATCAGCTGACAGCATTATACTTCTCACAGGGATACTCTCTTGGAAGGTTCTACTAAAATTTATGATGTACTCAATCACTGTTTGGTCTTCATTGCCAAATTCTCAAAATAAGTAAATCATTATCTAAGATAAGGAGATCTGGAATTCTTGAAACAGCTTCCCTGCTTTATAAGCTCAAGGAGAAATAACTAAACAAACAGCTGAAAAAGTTTATTTACTTTTCCAATAAAAGCAACCTTTTTCTCTTACGAGAAACAGAAGAAAACTACAATATGCTTCCAGAAAAAGATCAATCACAAACAGAACTCATACAATGTTCCTTAGCTTTGTTTGGCACTCAGTGCTGTCACCATGAGCTGTTATTACAATTAATAATAAAACAAAATTTCACAGAACACCCCAGATCAGACTTGGTGCTGTCCACAGTCCTCTATCATGAGAGTTTATTACATGGATAGCCTTATTATCGAGTTATATATTTGGAGGAGGAAGGTTACCAAAGACAACACAGAAACACATAAAAAGCATATCTGAAATTTAAGTCTGTGCTTTGACGCATTGTAACACATGAAATGTAGCAGGGCAGAAACGGGACTTCTAAAAAGAAACTGTTCCTCTGCAGTCACAGTTTCCCATGCCTGGTAACTGCTCTATAGAAGTATGATGTTTATTTTGGGGTTTCTGGCTTGTGGTTTTTTTCCCCCTAACACACCTGGAATATTTTTGAGGTTTTGGGTTTTTTTTTTGTACTTATGGCAAGGAGATGCTTGCCCTTTTTTCTTATTGTCATGCTGGGATCACCTCTTTCCTCAGCAGATGCAAAGCTACATTTACAGCACAGAGAGCACATACTGAAAATTTCTTGGGTTTCTTACTTCAGGCCTGGGTATGAGAAAATATCCATCAGTTGTTGGTGGTGGCCACTATTTATTCACAGGACTTCAAACACACCAGCATATGAACTACTAGGATTTAAATTAAAGTGGAGTCTCATCTATGGAGAGATTGAATTCTTTGTCAGACTTCTGCTCCTCAGGTGTTTTCACTGGGACATTTTCCTTTAGCCATGGAGAGACCTGCTCTCTCCTATGCTTGCCAGGAGCACAAAAAAATTCTTGCAAAAGTGTAAGAATGCAGCTCTGCTATAGTATACACCTACCTTTCCCTCTCTCTTTTCTTGTGCACAAAGGTCAGGCACAGCACGTTTACTCCATTTGTTTCTCCCTCATCAAACAGCAGAGGATCAGCCAACGTTTGAGCAAGAAGGATTATTAATGAGAGCACTGACCCCGATGCCAAAACACAACACACTCTCTTTCTGATCACTCTGACTATTACTTGCCACTTTACTAATTGTTTAACTTCTCAAGTTAAGGCTTATGAGATAGACACTTCATTATGACAGTTCTTACTGTGTCGCTCTCTCTTTCCCCTCCTTCTCTTACTCATTCTTTCAATTCCACATTTTTTTCCCACATTTTTCAGCTCTCATGTTGTTACTTACCCTGCCAAGTGTATGAGACTTGCTGTAGTGAATCAGGTTTACAACCCTTAATGAGTAAAAAAACGGGCCGTTTCGCTTGGAAAGTTGTGCTGGGTTGCACAAGAAATTGGTTATTTGGTCCCTGCTCTGTGAAGATCTTTGTTCACCCTGTAAAGGAGGGCTAAACACGGCTTCTCCCTGACACCATCCAGTCTGTTCAGAGGGGCAGGAGGAGTGGGTGAAATGGGAGGCTCAGGTAGGATCTGCAGCTCATTGTGGGACATCAGGCAGCACAAGGGATGGCTGACAGTGAGGTAGCTTCTTATATTTCAGGTATTAGCAAGTCCCTCCATGTAACAAACTTACCTTTCTGTAACAAACTGGACTTAGAAAACACAGGTGGTGATTTTTGAATTCAGACCATAGGCATTCTTTTGAAAGAAAAGGAGAACTTCCATTTTTCCCAAGTATGTTTTTATACATATATTATTCAAAACAATATAAGCAGTTGATTTAGAAACATCGCTCACATAAATATCCACGAGTTTTAAATTTGATCATATTGAAGAGATAGTTAACTCAAACCTTTATCCAAACTGCTTGTGTGACAACTAAAGAAAAACAAACCTACCTCATCAAGACCTCCTTTCTGAGAAAATGCTTAAGAGAAGTGCTTATGTCATTTCCGCTTCTGTCTCAGTGAATAATATAAAATATTTTCCTATTCGTGTGCAATAAAATCAGGAAAGAGCTGATTACTCTCAAAAGCTTGTTGTCAAGATGGTACCCTATTTTAAAAAGATGGAAACACATCTGATGCCCCCATTCTAACATGCTCGAGTTGAATTGGCAGTATGAGTGATGTTGTGTTCATGTTAATTTGAGGATAAAAAGTGTTTGTGGAGAAGGGAACAACCATGCTAGTCCCAGGGTTGTGCTGTGGACTTTATGTACTGAGAAAGTTGTCTGTTTTTCCTAGCTAGATCAATTAGAAACTACATCCATACAAAGCAAGAATATGAGCAACAACTGGCAGCATTCTTCTGAAAACCTTTGTGACAATAGGAGGCATGATGATCAAAAAAAACCCAACACATTTCTGGAATATTCCTTAGAGATAACCAGAAAATAAGTATTCCAGAGCTTCATCTGCATTGTTAGCAACAACTGTAATTTAAACAGTGAGTTAGATAACTCATTAGCTTTTCACTAGTCATGGTCATATAACTTTATTCTGCCTGGTTTTTGGAACTTGTCATTAAACGAGCAACTATTTAAAAATCAAACGGAGACAACTGGTTATAAGCCTATGATTTAAAAGCAAATCCTTGAACTTCATCTGTCATCAGCATCTAATCATCTTGGCACTACAAATCCATTTAGAAAACCTTCTGGAATAAATGAAATAATTTGCTTCCTCTAAAAGGCATTCATTAGATAATACTCTAAATTGTGCAACACACAGTTTCAAAAAACATACAGTAATTTTCTTAGTGCTATTATAATTCATGATACTTCAGAACAAAGTAGTTATCAGAACTCAATTTTATATTATTATCTGTTCATCTTGGTATGCATCTAACACATTTTCCCCCTCCCCAACAAAAGCGGTACAGCTAACACAACCATGCCTCTCCCTGTCCCAAAACCCGGCTCGAGTCACTGGCAGAAGCCACAGATGAACTTCAGAGACAAGAGACCAAACTCTCATAGCCTGATCCACTCTCTGCTCATATCAAACTGTGAATATTAAGCTTTATTTACATATTAGCTGATATTTGCATCATATTTGAGAGAATGCTCTGGATACTTCAGGAGCACAAGTATATTGTTCTTCAGTATTCAGAAGAGGTAAGGGCAGTTTTCCCATTTCTAATGTAAGGGGAAACACTATTAATAGCAGGTGGCTTCTCGTAACTGGGATCAGTCAGCTGACTGGTGACATCAGACACCAGACTGTGATTCACTGCCCCGTCACAAAATGCATGCAAACATGCAGAGTCAGCAGATTCAGTAGCTAACTGATACCTGCTGAAACTAGTGAAGCTCTGTTTCTCAGGAAAATCCACAAGCTTGATGTCTATCAAAGGCTTAAATAGGAAGAGCTGGCTTGCAAGAATACCTGGCAACCCCATTTTGGGAACAGCTTATATTCAGCCTATGTCAAACTTAAAGATATCAGGACACAGACTGCATTATCTATTTGGCAGTGGCACAAAACCACTGAGGATCAAATGACAAAGACACCTTTTTGATTACAAGGCTATTTGGCTACTTGAAAAAAGGCAAATGCTGTCTTAAAAAGAAATATATAAACACAGACACAGCAAGAGAAAACCAAAAAACAGCTTTTAGACAGCTGAGGACTCCCCACTACAACAGTGTGTAGCTTCTTCCCTGGAGAGAAATGAGCTATGAACGAGAGCGTTGCCATACCAGAATGCTTTAATGCTCTCCATATGTCAACTTGCAAAACACAATGGCAAAAAAATGCATATTTTTACCACAGAGTCTCCAAAACAATGGAAGTTACCACCATGACAGTCACTTGTAAGGAAGAATTTTTAGGAAATTGTCTGTGTGGGATCAAGTAGAAAAATATAATATGCAGCGATATGAGCTTACGTTGACTCTTTTCACAAAGACAGAAGGCTTTGATATGAGCTTTCTTTAAAATATTGGATTTAGAGGATAAATAGCCTTGTCAAGGTAACTGACCTTCAATGGTTATTCTTTGCCTGGATATACAATACAGAGACTGGAAACTCAGGTGCCAGACACCTCAGTAACAATTACTGCACATTAATTAATGCTTAAATCATGTTTTAATTAAAGTTGTACACATTTTTAAGAAAATGAATGATTATCCCTTGCAAGCTTCTTCCCTCATTAGCTTCAGAGCAAAAGGTCATATACACTCATCTGTGCCACAGCTATTTTTGATCTTGTAACTGCATTGCTGTAGGTCAGCTTTCCATGGCACTAACTACACAGCACAAGGGAGTTGGAGAATTCAGAGAAAAAAGTGCTATCAAGTGCTCTTTCGATTTCTCAGTGTGACTACCTAGCTAAAAGAGGGGAGTCCCAGACTTAATTCTTACACACGTGGTGTTTAAAGGGAAAAACAGTTTTCACGACATCAGAAAGACAGTGATTTTTTTCTGCTAGATATTCACCTTTTTCTGCCAGAGAATCGCAACTTGCACTGATAAATCTAAAGGACAACGCAGCAAGGGCTGCACTAAACAAGTAATGAAATATGAACACTGGAGAGAGGGCAATGCAGCAGGCAGGGAGGACTCTGCGACCTTACACAATTTAGGCACAGTATAAGAAATGCCCTAAAACTGAGCGAAGATGGAAGATGAATTGTAGGAAGGAGATATAGCTGGAAAATGAATCTGACTTGCAAACTGTGACTGATATCCTGCTTCCACAGAATTAACAACACTACTGGATATTTTCCTTAAAACAGGTTTTACTGAGTTTTTTCTAATCACAGAATTACAAGTTAATTCTGTGTTTTGGACTTCTGGCTGCTTCCTGACATGTGGTGGTGCTACTGCTTAAAGCAAGTCAGATAGGTTTCTTTAAAGATCAATTTCACATTTTATTCCTTTAAAAAAATGCACAGTCATCTTAGAAACAATAAAAAGAAACCCCTCATCCTCATATTAATTTTTTCTTCTCAAAATAATGTACAAATGTTCTTTATTGATCTAGGCATGTTTTTCCTTTTACAGTAAATTACTCTTTATATAATGGTATTCCATTAGTTTAAAGAAAATTCCCTTTAACCACGCAGTTCAGCACTTCTATAACTACCTTACTTGGGGTCATGCCACAGCTATTGTCCAAAAAGCACAGCAGATATTTTCCTTTTAGCTCACCTTCACCTGCTGGAAAAAAAGAATGTGTCAGGAAACTAACGATCTTTTGGTTATAAGTTTTCCTTCACCCCCACGGAAGAGAGCTGATACAATATTTTGATGTGCTATTTCTAACTCAATTTTTTTGCCTTTTACTGCAGTTGTGTTCTACACATGGACATACTTCATTTTGTTCCAAGCTGTACAGAAAGGCAACTTGTCATGGCATCTCTTTCAAACCTGATGAGAGCTATGCAAATGCTGGCCTTCGTTCAAGGCTGCGTCTGATGCTCCTGGCAGCAAGCAAAGCAAATAACACACACAGGGGAAGAAGGGAGGAGCACAAGTGAAGGCTAACTTCTGAGACATCCCAACATTAGAAAAAGATTTATTTTAGAAGTCTTCTATATAATAATAATAAAAAATATTGCTGAATCTTTACTGTCAGAAACTAGTGCTCTTAGGGAAATTAGACCAGCTCAACTCCAGTTACTAGCAAGCTCCACTACCAGAATAAATTTGAGAAGACTCAGCTCTGTGGAGCAGATATTCCTCTTTCATCAATGACCAAGAATAGAAAGGTTGGCTGAAAACAGCTCACTTAAAAGAACAAAACCTTTTTCTGCAAAGAAGCTGAACTGACAGTAAATTAACGTGCTTACTGGTGTCAGTAATGCCAAGAAATAGGCTTTTGCACCCAAATGCAAAACATGGAGTTTTGCATGCCTTCTATTTGAAGCCTAAAGACAGTTTAGGGAAAGGAAAAAAAAAAAGTCTTCCTAAAAGGCAAGATCCATTTGACTGTGGGATAGTTTTCAAAGGGAAATGAAAATGTCATCACCTGACATTTCCAAAGCTGAGCTTTCAACTCCCGAGACAGAGTGCAGGCAAGAGTGTTAAATAGCAGAGCTGGTCACAGACCAGTACACTCTCCATATGTTTCCCTGGGGCAATTAGCGTCACTTCCCCTATCAAGAGGCTTGCTGTGCTTACCGGTGAATATGTCAAGTCTGATTGCTCATGAGTCTCTGAAAATAAACATTACAAAGTTACTGACAGGGCCTTTAGGTTGAAAAATGAATCCTTCTCACTCATACAACCTCAAAAAAGGAAGTTTAATTGAACAGTCCTTTGAAAGAGAGGACTCTGCTCTGCCTTATGACGTTCCCAGAGATGAGAAGCAGAACAAAAGCGACCAAAACCCCATCTCTAGCTGGCTTTTGGGGTGCCTTAACCTAGTTTTTCTCTCCCCTCCTTTCCTGTTGCACTGCTGGATTTGTGCCACAGGGGAAGGAGCTCTCTCCTTCCTGCAAACACACGGGCACGTACCACATCACCCCCCCCACCGAGGAGCCTGGAAACACCAACCCAATGCTGAGATGTGCCAAGCCAGAGGGATGCCGGGAACATGCCCTTTCCTTACCACAGCTTCCAGAGCATCTGAGGACCACCTCAGGTTGCTTGGAGGAGCCGTTAGCTAGTGCTGCACCGCATTAACGCCCGTTGTATGGCCTCGAGGGTCTTAAAATTCTCCGCAATCCACAGAACTATTTTAAATTACTATTATTTAGACATTCCTTCATGACTCATGAAAGGCATCTCCTCTGAGGAGCTGTGTAGATGGCAACACTAAAAAAACATGTTAGCAAGGGGAGTCAGAGCTGAAGTCCTCTCTTCCACACAAGCAATCACAACAATCTCCCCCTCCCCTTCCCTCCCTCATCCTGAGAAGAAAAAGTGGGCAAAAGAAAGCTATTTCTTCTTTTAAAACCCAATACTGATCATCAGGTTGCTCCCCTTTGAGGAAGAGAGAGGCAGCAGCAGGGGCATGTTGGGCTTTCTTCCAAGCACCGCCATTCTGGACCTGCTCTCAGAAAACTGATGGCACCGCTTACACAAGTGGGGACTGGTCAATCTTTGCCCGGAGGCCACTGCAGGAGGAAGCAGACAGAGCCTCAGCGTGCACGGGACTATGTGGTGCATCAAACCACCCAGAAGTGGTGGTACTGGCCCTGTGGCACTGCTCTGCAAGCACCTGGTGGCCAGCATTGCCAGACCACCCTGTGGCTGACTCTTGCAGTGGGGAAGGAATTTCTGAATAAAAATCTTGGTTAAAATTAAAAAAAGTAAAAAGAACAAAACAAAATGACAAAAAGCTTTAGTTTTCACTTTAGCAAGTCATCTGCAGGAGTGGAATAAAGCCACTCTATGGAAGAGATGAACTTTAGACTTCTAAGCCATTTGTATCCTTCTGTGGCAAGCTCAGTGATGTTGATCACCCCACAGCAAATGCGACTGACCAAGAGCAGTGAGCCCTGCATGTCCTTCACAAGCTTTATAGAATTGAGTTGTCTTTCAGGCTATAGATTGCTAGGCTTTTTTTTTTTTTTTTT